>JAESFR010000050.1_pt1 | contig 291186 bp, 238 predicted proteins | sample 9266191 | NCBI WGS metagenome assembly JAESFR01 (sample SAMN14503063, study PRJNA617104) | algae metagenome | isolation source: Pleurocapsa minor HA4230-MV1 and co-occurring heterotrophs from cement on... | place: USA: Nuuanu Pali Lookout, Hawaii | collected 2009-07-20 | reverse complement strand
TCACCGTCACCGCTCGGGCCAGAAGTTCCTGATCGACACGACGAACACGGGGTGGGGACTTTCAGTTGGCCACCAGTGGGGACCTCGACCTGGCCACCAGTGGGTACTTTTTCATGGCCACGGACATCTCGTCGGGCAAGCTCGGGATCGAGTACTCACGCCGATGGTGGGAGACCGACGAGCGCATCTACGGGGGTGCCAGCAACACCGACCTCGACATTTCGCAAATCATGTTCCCGTACGACCACTACAACTCCGATCGCGGTGTCGTCGTCGGGTACTACAACAGCGGCAAGAGGCATCAGGCCTTCGAATCCCTCACTCACAAGCAAAGGTTGGCGAAAGCAATCGCCGAAGGATCCATGATTCACGGCGACAAATACACCCGCGATATCGTGAGTTCCTTCTCCGGCAGTTGGCGTCGTACCAAGTATTCGGAGAGTGCGTGGGCCAATTGGGAGGGGTCGGGTGGTTCGCACGGCGGTGCCGCCACGCCGGAATACGAAAAACTGCTCGCACCTGTCGAGCGAATCTATTTCGCAGGCGATCACCTCTCCAATGCAATTGCCTGGCAGCACGGTGCCTTCACATCGGCTCGCCAGGTCGTCACCGCGCTGCACGAGCGCGTCACCACGTCCTGATCGAAATCCCATACCTGTCGAAAGGCACCACGTTGTCACACGTCACTCGCTCACTCATCGCCGCTGCAGCAGCGGGAACCATTCTGTTCACCGCAGCGTGCTCCTCGGATTCCGAGGCCTCGGGCGACACAACCGAAACCACCGCGGGCGCACGGTCGGTGATCGAACCCGGCGAGGACAACCCGATGATCGCGCAAGGCGTCGAGATATCCGGCGATGCAACTGTATACAAGACCAGCGGTATCGGAGGTACAGCCATGAACGACGCTGCTGCGACCGGTACCCCCGAGTCCTACATCGACACCGAAGAGTTCCCGGGTGGCACGTTGCCTCCAGGTGTCACAGTCACCGAAGCGCAAGGCATCAACGTACTGAAGAAGATCCGCGACAACCTCGAACAAGAGGGCTACACACTCGAGGACGTCGTGACGATGCGCGTGTTTCTCGACAACGCGCCCGGCACCGACATCGCCGATTATGCGGGCTGGAACCGTGCTTATCGGCAGTTCTTCGCAAATACGAATCTCGATACGGATGAGACAGAACTCGTTCCGCTCGGTAGCGCGGAGCCTGCGGCACCGCTGGAACGCAACTCCGCGCGACCTTCCCGATTCGCGTTGGAGGTCGCCTCGCTTCCGGTTCCGGGCTGGCTCGTCGAGGTAGAAGTGGACGCGGTCAAGTAGTTGTTCGAGTGCATCGATCTTGCGATCGGATCGAGAAATTGCACTCCAGTGGATTTCGGGCGCTACTGCCTACTGAATCCCTCGAGCATTCCTGTGTAGAGCTTGGCCGGCGGAGAGGCAAATTCGCCGCGCTTTCCGGTACCCAGTCCCAGCGAGACCAGGGACTGCACGAACAACGTGCCCGCGGCCACACCGTCGACCACAGGTACTCCGATCTCGGCCGAAATGTGTTGGCACAGATCGGCCATACCCGCGCAGCCGAGAACCACAGCATCGCTACCGTCCGTCTCGACGGCGACGCGGCACGCCTCGGTGACGATCTTGCGGGCGTCGGGATCGGTCTCGAGATCGAGGACCGGCAGTTCGCACGCATGAATGCCGAGGCAGTGGCGTCCGAAGCCGTAGTGGTTCGCCAGATCCTGGGCACGTCCGATGGTGCGTCCGAGTGTGGTGACGACGCTGAATCCTCGACCCAGGAAACTCGCGGCGTGCATGGCCGCCTCGGCGATACCGACGACCGGCCCGGCCGCCAGCTCGCGGGCCGCGTCGATACCGGGATCTCCGAAGCAGGCGATGACGTAACCGTCGACCCCAGCGGCCTCGCCCCGGGCGATCTCGGCGAGAATGCCTGGGACACTGAGTGCTTCATCGACATGACTTTCGATGGACACGGGCCCCATCGAGGGGCTGACCGCATCGACGACCGTGCCCGGGCCGACCACGGCCCGGGCACAGTCACCGATCGTTGCGGTCATCGAACTGGTGGTGTTCGGATTGATGACCTTGATGAGCACGGAAGAAATCCTAAGCCGTCGCTGGGACGTCGAAGTTGGTGACAGCCAGCTTGGTTCGTGTCGCCAGGTAGAAGTACATGACGAATCCGATACCGCAGCCGATGAACCAGCTGTACTTCGACGCCGTCGACATGCCGGCGATCTCCATGCCGTCGATGGCCCCGTTGAAGAGGACGGTGAACATCGCGACCAGCGCGCCGACGACGGTGGAGTACACCGCCGCCGGGTTGTAACCCTTGGAGTACCAGTACAGCCCGGTGGACGACATCGAGAACAGCTCGTCGACGACGACCTTCTGCTTGCGGACGAGGTAGTAGTCGGCGATGAGGATGCCGAACAGTGGTCCGATGAATGCACCGAGGGTCTCGAGCGTCAGGTGGATGACGTCGGGGTTGTTGTAGAGGTTCCACGGCGTGATCAGCACCGAGCCGATGGCGGCGATCATTCCGCCCGCGCGCCAGCTGATGCGCTGGGGGCTGACGTTCGAGAAATCGAATGCAGGGGAGATGAAGTTGGCGACGATGTTGATACCGATGGTGGCGATCGTGAAGGTCAGCGCGCCCAGGACGATGGCGAACGTGCTGTCGATCCGTGCCACGGTCTCGACCGGGTCGGTGATCAGTTCACCGAACACCGGAAGCGTCAACGACGCAGTGACGACGACGAGTATCGAGAAGACCAGGAAGTTCACCGGTAGACCGAGGAAGTTGCCCTTCTTCACGGCGGCGTAGGACTTTCCGTAACGCGAGAAGTCGCCGAAGTTGAGCATGGGGCCCGAGAAGTAGGACACCACGAGCGCGATCGCACCGAGCATGACCGGAATGGAGCTCAGACCCGTGTGCTCGACTTCTCCGAGGTTCAGATCGATTGCGCCCCAGCCGGCTTTCCAGATGAGGTAGCCGCACAGCATGAACATCACGACGTACACCGCGGGGCCGCAGAAGTCGATGAACTTGCGAATGGACTCCATGCCCCGCCAGAACACCGCCGCTTGGACGACCCAGAGGAACAGGAAGCTCGCCCAGCCGAGCAGCGAGAGTCCGGCGAAACCGTAGTCGGCGGTGACGGCATACGGAGCGAGGGACGGGAACAGCTTGATCAACACGATGTCGAGAGCGGCCGAGGCCAGGAATGTCTGAATTCCGTACCAGGCCACGGCGATCAAGCCACGAATGATCGCCGGAATGTTGGCACCGAGAACACCGAAGACACTGCGGCAGATGACCGGATACGGAACTCCGGACACCTGGCTCGGCTTGGCGACGAGGTTGCAGAAGAAGTACACGATCGTGATGCCGACGAGCAGCGCGATCAGCACCTGCCAACTGGCCAAGCCGAGCGCGAACAGGCTGCCCGCGGTCACGTAGCCACCGACCGAGTGCACGTCGGACATCCAGAAGGCGAAGAGATTGTACGAGGTCCACGTCTGCTTCTTCAGCGGAGCGAGATCCTCGTTGGTCAGCCGCGGGTCGTAGCTGTCCTTGATCAGGCCACCGCCGACGGGGTGGCCCGCGGCTTCTACGAGATCTCCCGTTTGAGCGGGACCGTGCGCTGTATCTGTCATCGATGCTCCTGACGGCATGGCATTGAGGTGAACGAAGGAGGTGAACGAGCGAATGAGGAAAAGCTAGCGGCGCAGTGTTGCGCACTCGTGACGCGAGCGATATATCTTTCGGATTCGTCCCTCGGCTATTCCGACGGCGGATCGGCAAACAATCCATGGTCGTTCGACAGTGTCGAAATGACCGAATTGAGACGCGTGTGGTGATGTTGTGCTGCGCCGAGCAGTCCCACGGAATCACCGTCCAGGAATGCCGTGAGCATATCGGCGTGGTCGCTGTGCAGTGATGCCCTGTCGGAACCGGCGACATGCACCATCGGCTGTACGGGTTCGGTGATGTTCCAGGCGGATTCGAGCATGTGCAGCAACCGGTGCATCCGAGAAGGCCGCGTCAGGGACAGATGGAATTCACGTGAGAGTCGGTGATACTCCCGCGAGTCGTCGCGAGCCAGTGACGCTTCGAGTTGCCGATTGATCTCGATGAGGTGCTCACGGTCGGCATCGGTGGCGAATTCGACGGCGATCGGCAGCGCCGCAGTCTCCAGAACCTCTCGGACGATGTACATTTCGCGTAATTCGGCCGCGGTCAATTGGGCGACCGTGTAGCCGAGATTCGGCCGATGATCGACCAAGCCCTCGCCGATCAGCGTCTTGAGGGACTCGCGCACCGGTATTCTGCTCACCCCGAACAGTTCCGCCACTTCGTTGAGCGGAATAGGGGTATTCGGTGGAGCGTCGCCCGCGAGAATCACCCGACGCAATTCGCGCAGAATCGACGGCTGCGGGCCGCCGGGTGCCGATATCGACAATTGCGAGAGCAATATGGACCGACGGCGGGGTGGCACGAATGGAAGATTAACGACCGTGTGTTTCGGCGGCGTGACGGCTTCGTTCCATCCGATATCATCTGCATCCATGTCCAGGGACTCACTCGGTGCTCAGTACTGGCCGGACGTCGACCGGTCGAGGACCCTCGTCGTGCCGGTCGGTTCGATCGAGCAGCACGGACCGCACCTTCCCCTCGACACCGACACTCGTATCGCCGACGCCGTGGCGCGAACCGTTCCGCACGCAACCGTTGCCCCGCCGATCGCATACGGAGCCAGTGGTGAGCACGAAGGATTTCCCGGCACCGTCTCGATCGGTGCGGCCGCGCTCGAAACGCTTCTGGTGGAGTACGGACGCTCCGCCTGCCGGTGGGCCGAGCGGGTGGTGTTCGTCAACGGCCACGGCGGAAACGCACCGACGGTGCGGACCGCAGTGCTGCAGCTCCGGTACGAGGGCCGCAATGTCGTGTGGTTTCCGTGCGCGATACCCGGAGCAGATGCTCACGCCGGCCGGACCGAAACGTCGTTGCTGCTGCATCTTTCGCCCGAGGCGGTGGACATGACGAAGGCGCAGGTGGGAAATGTGACCGATATCGCCGCCCTGCTCCCGGCACTTCGCGACGGTGGATTGGCTCCGGTCACCGCCAACGGCGTGCTCGGCGATCCGACCGGGGCCGATGCGGAGGAAGGGCGTCGCGCCTTCGAGCAGATGTGCACCCGAGCGGCCGATGCAGTCGGGCGATGGAGTCCCTCCGAGCAGGGGGTGATCTCATGACCGAACCCGGTGAAACGCCTGGTCGCGACCCCGACCAGAAGCTGCGGAAAACGGGGAACAGGTATGTTCCGTCCGATTTCTCGGGTGGCCGACACTCCGGCGGCTTGTCCGCTTACGATCTCCTGATGGGTGAAGGTCGGTTGCCTGACGGCTTCGGGGTGCGAGTCGATCCACGCGTACGTACTTTCTCCGAAGGGCGCGTCCTGATCGGTGGTTCACCGACCCGCATGCTCAAGCTGGCACCGACCGCTGCGGCCATGATCGGCGACGGGTTCATCGAAGTGACCGACTCGCAGTCCGCGCTCGTGGCCCGCAAATTGCTCGACTCCGGAGTCGGGAATCCGCGGCCGATGTCGATTCCCTCGCCGAGCGACGTCACCGTCGTCGTGCCGCTCAAGAACAACGAGGCGGGGTTGGAGCGCTTGATCGCGTCGCTCCACGGGCTGCACGTCATCATCGTCGACGACGGCTCGGACGTGCCGGTCGCCGTACCGCGGATCTCCTGGAGCGTGGGCAGCATGACGGTGCTGCGGCACGAGCGCTCACGTGGACCTGCTGCCGCACGAAACACTGGCTTGCGATGTGCAACAACGGATTTCGTAGCGTTCTTGGACTCCGACGTCGTGCCACGTAAGGGGTGGCTGGAGGTGATGCTCGGCCACTTCTCGGATCCGGCGGTCGCCCTGGTGGCCCCCCGCATCGTCGCACTCGAGCCCGAGGGCAGTGCGCTGGCCAGGTACGAACATGCCCGCTCGTCGCTCGACCTGGGTCGCAAGGAAGCGGCGGTACGGGCCGGCAGTTCGGTGTCCTACGTCCCCAGCGCCGCGATGTTGATGCGTCGGTCGGTGGCGATGGACTGCGACGGATTCGACGAGTCGATGCACGTGGCCGAAGACGTGGACCTGTGCTGGCGATTGCAGGAAGCGGGGTGGAGGCTGCGCTACGAACCCGTCGCCCACGTCGCGCACGAGCATCGCGTCACCTTCGCCGAATGGTTCGCCCGCAAGCTGTTCTACGGCACCGGTGCCACACCGTTGTCGGCACGTCATCCGGGAATGGTGCCGCCCATCGCGATGTCCCCGTGGACGTTGGTTGCATGTCTGCTCGCGGCGAGTCTGACGCGGATCGGTCTCGTCGGCGCTGCCGCCACACTCGGCGTGACGATCGTTCGCCTGCGCAGGATGTTCGTCGGTCTGGACCAGCCCACTCGGATCGCGGCCATCCTCGCGGCCGAGGGTTTCGTGGCGGGGTTGTGGCAACTGGCGTCGGCCCTGTGTCGGCACTATTGGCCGATCACCCTGCTCGCCGTACTGCTGTCGAGTCGTATTCGTAGAATTGCACTGGGATTGGCTGTGGCAGAGGCGTTCTCGGATTGGTACAAGCACCGGGAGCCCGGCGGTCTCGATCCGGTGCGTTACGCCTTCTACAAACGAGCCGATGACGTCGCCTACGGAGCGGGGCTGTGGCACGGTGCACTGTCCGCCCGCAGCGTCGACGCCCTCAAGCCCCGCCTCGACGGCTGACGTGGTGCAACCCCGGTCTGCTCCGTCGACGGTGTGAACCCGATCGAGTTCGCCGACGTCATCGTCGTCGGAGGTGGTTCCTGCGGCTGCGTTCTCGCATCGAGGCTCAGTGAGAACCCCGATCGGTCGGTGCTGTTGCTCGAGGCCGGGCCTGCGTTCCACAGCGTCGCCGACGTTCCGGCGGCCGTGCTCGACGCGTCGACACTTCCCATCGGCCCCGGTAGCGAATGGGTGGGAACCTATACGGCCGAACTCGCGGCCGGTGTGTCCCGGACGATCGCGCGAGGCCGGGTGCTGGGAGGCTCCGGCGCAGTGAACGGCGGCTACTTCGTCCGCGCCACGCCCGGTGACTTCGATGCCTGGCCGCAGTCTTTGTGGTCGTTCGATCAGGTGCTGCCGTTCTACATCGGCTCCGAAACCGATCTCGATGCCGACGCGGTCGATCGGTGGCACGGTTCCCGCGGGCCGATGCCGGTCTCGCGCACGTCGGAGCAGGACCGACATCCGCTGACCGCATCGTTCGTGCAGGCGGCCGCGAACGCAGGTTTTCGATTCCACGAGGACATGAACGCACCCGACGCGGCCGTGGGGGGAGTGGGCGCAGTTCCGTCGAACATCCGAAACGGTACCCGTGTAAGTGCCGCTCTGGCATACCTTCTGCCGGTCGTCGACCGGAAGAACCTACGGGTACAAGGTAATACGACGGTGTCGTCGTTGGTGTTCGAGGGAAACAGGGTGACCGGGGTCGAGATCATCGTCGACGGTGTACGCAGTATCGTGAAGTCCGACAAGGTGATTCTGTCTGCGGGTGCTGTGCACACCCCCGCGTTGCTGCTTCGATCCGGCATCGGGCCGGCCGAAAGCAGTGTTGCGCTGGGGATTCCGGTGATCTCCGACAGTCCGGGCGTCGGCCGTGGCTTCAGCGACCACCCCGAAGTTGCCGTTCCGGTAGCGACGACCGAAGAATTCTCGACGGTATCTCGTGCTCTGGAAGCGGTGTTGCACGCGGGCGATGTCGAGATCAGGCCGTACACCGGGAGATTCGATCGATTGATCTCCGGTCTTTCTCGTGGGCCGCACGTGTTCGGTGTCGGCCTCATGCGCTCGACGGCACGCGGGAGCATCACGCTGCGAAGCACGGATCCGTTCGAGTCCCCGGACGTGCGATACCGCTATCTCGAATCGGAGGTCGACCGGCGCGCTATGCGCGAGGGCGTCGAACTCGCACGCGATCTACTGGCGTCGCCGATCATGTCGGAGATCGTCGATGTGCCCGCGATCGACGACCCCCTCGCGGCACTCGGTACGTCGCTGCATCTGTCCGGCAGCGCCAAGATGGGCCTGGAATCGGACCCGGAGGCGGTGCTCGACGACCACTGCCGGGTGCGCGGTGTCGACGGTGTCCTCGTCGTCGACACCTCGGCGTTTCCGGTGGTGCCCAGCCGCGGCCCGCATGCGACGGCAATCATGTTCGCCGAGCGTGCAGCGGCCTTGATTGCTGACCACGGTAGGGGTGTCGAGGCGTAGCGTTCATGGTCTGGGGACCGTTCGGGTTCCCCGATAGATGGGTTACTGCCATGTCGGACAAATCGCCCCGCAACACGATGACCAAGAAATCCGGCAAATCGCTCAAGGACAAGCGCGCGGACAAGCGGGCCAAGTCGAGTGGTGACACCAGCAACGACATCATCACGTCGAGCGCCAAGAAGAAGTAGGCAACCGGGGTCGGCGCGACCGGCCACAGCCGCGCGCGCCGGCCACGGCTGTATCCTGGTCTGTGAGCTGGGTAACAACGATGTGGACAGGTCACGGAGGAAGCGTCGAATGGCAAGCCGATCGGACAGTGGCGGCAACCCCTGGGTCGCAGTGCGTCCCGGCGAGGACGTCGCTGTGCTCGCGCGCCAGATGTCCAGTGCCCACCAATCTTTCGTGGACGACCTCCGTACTCACGGTTCGACGGTGAGGTCCGTCGTACTCGACTCGTGGATGCGCAGTCGCACCAAGGGGGTCGATCCCGACGGCGGAAACGACACTCCGGCATTGACCGGGCCGGATCTCGAGCGCTACCGCAACGGGCATCCGATGGCGATCATTCGTCCGGTCATCCGAAAGCTGCTGGTCGAGGACGCGGCGGACACCGGCTTGCTCGTTGCCATCTCCGATGCCGAAGGCCGGCTGCTATGGGTCGAGGGTGACTCCGCAGCCAAGGACCGAGCGCTCACGATGGACTTCGCCGAGGGGGTCGATTGGAGCGAGGAGAACAAGGGCACCAATGCCCCCGGTACCGCGCTCGCAGTCGACCACAGTGTGCAGATCTTCGCGTCCGAGCATTTCTCTCGGTCGGTGCACGAGTGGAGCTGCTCGGCGGCACCGGTTCACCACCCCACCAGTGGCCACATCCTGGGGGCGATCGACATCACCGGTGGTCCGCGCGTCGCGGTGCCCGAGGTGCTCTCGCTGGTGCGTGCCACCGTCGCCGCCGCCGAGTCCGAATTGCGCCTGCATCTGATGAACTCGCCGAAATCGTTGGGCGACACTGCTCCTCGGCTCGAGGTTCTCGGATCCGGACGGCCGGGAGTGGTGCGTGGTTCCGGCCGGATACCGCTCTCCCAGCGACACGCGGAGATACTGCTTCTACTCGGTGAGCATCCCGAAGGGCTCAGCTCCGACCACCTCGCCGTGCTGCTCGACGAGCAGGAGCTGGACTCGGTGACGATTCGCGCCGAGATGTCGAGATTGCGCAAGGCATTCGGTACCGCAGGCCTGGCGTCGCGGCCCTACCGCCTGGTCGGCGAGCTGTCCTCGGACGTCGGCGACATCCGGCGTGCCCTCGACCGCGGAGACGTCGAGGCTGCTCTTCGTATCTACTCGGGTCCGGTGCTGCCCGGATCGTCCGCGCCCGGCATCGAGGAGATCCGCGAGGAACTGCGGTCTCGAATGCAGGCCGCGCTGCTCCGACTCGGAGATCCGGTGCTACTGGCGCAGTGGACGTCGTCGATTCACGGTCGATCGGACGTGATCGCGTGGGAGGCCTACCGGGCCACCCTGAGCCGAGACTCCGCGCTGTACGGGCAGGTCAGTGCGCGTATCGATCTCCTCGACCGCGAACTCGGAATCTGACGCTGTCGCCACTGTCGGTACCTCCGGCAGCAGCGGCAACACAGATGCAGTCGCATCGGCAACGTAGTTGCAACGTTGCAAGCCCTAGTGTCCTGAATCACACACCGCATCAACTGTGAAGCACGTGTCGATCAGGAGGATTTTCAATGTCCGTCTACTCCCGTCCAGGTTCCGCCGATTCCGTCATGTCGTTCCAGTCGCGTTACGACAATTGGATCGGCGGCGAGTGGGTACCGCCGGTCAAGGGTCAGTACTTCGAGAACCCGACTCCCGTCACCGGAGAGAACTTCTGCGAGGTCGCCCGCTCCACGTCCGAGGACATCGAGCTCGCGCTCGATGCCGCACACGCCGCAGCGCCCGCATGGGGCAAGACCTCCGCCGCCGAGCGCGCCGTGATTCTCAACAAGATCGCCGACCGAATCGCCGAGAACCTCGAGTCCATCGCACTGGCGGAGTCCTGGGACAACGGCAAGCCGATTCGCGAGACTCTCAACGCCGATATTCCGCTCGCCGTCGATCACTTCCGCTACTTCGCCGGCTGCATCCGCGCGCAGGAGGGATCACTCTCCGAGATCGACAGCGACACAGTGGCATACCACTTCCACGAGCCGCTCGGAGTCGTCGGGCAGATCATCCCGTGGAACTTCCCGATCCTCATGGCCGTATGGAAGCTCGCGCCCGCTCTCGCGGCCGGAAATGCCGTGGTGCTCAAGCCCGCCGAGCAGACTCCCGCATCGATCCTGCACCTGATCTCGATCATCGGCGATCTCCTGCCTCCGGGCGTCGTCAACATCGTCAACGGATTCGGAGTCGAGGCAGGCAAGCCGCTGGCGTCCAGCCCGCGCATCGCCAAGATCGCCTTCACCGGGGAGACCACCACCGGCCGTCTCATCATGCAGTACGCGTCGCAGAACCTGATTCCGGTGACTCTCGAACTCGGCGGCAAGAGCCCCAACGTCTTCTTCTCCGACGTGCTGCAGGCCAACGACGATTACCAGGACAAGGCGCTCGAGGGCTTCACGATGTTCGCCCTCAATCAGGGTGAAGTGTGCACCTGCCCGTCGCGCTCGCTGATCCAGGCTGACATCTTCGACGAGTTCCTCGCCTTGGCCGCCATCCGCACCAAGGCTGTGCGACAGGGAGATCCGCTCGACACCGAGACCATGATCGGCGCACAGGCGTCCAACGATCAGCTCGAGAAGATTCTCTCGTACATCGAGATCGGCAAGGGCGAGGGCGCACAGGTCGTCACCGGCGGTGAGCGTGCGCAGCTCGGCGGAGATCTGAACGGTGGCTACTACGTCCAGCCGACGATCTTCACCGGCAAGAACAACATGCGCATCTTCCAGGAGGAGATCTTCGGCCCGGTCGTGTCGGTCACGTCCTTCAAGGACTACGACGATGCCATCGACATCGCCAACGACACCCTCTACGGACTCGGTGCAGGCGTCTGGTCTCGCGACGGCGGCGTCGCCTACCGAGCCGGACGCGACATCAAGGCCGGCCGCGTGTGGACCAACACCTACCACCAGTACCCCGCGCACGCCGCGTTCGGTGGCTACAAGCAGTCGGGTATCGGCCGCGAAAACCACAAGATGATGCTCGATCACTACCAGCAGACCAAGAACCTGCTCGTCAGCTACGCCCAGAAGGCCCAGGGCTTCTTCTGATGAACAGCGCTGCGCAGCCCGCGCGGCTGAAGACCACCGTCGAGGCGATGGACCTGCTCCGTCGCCTCGGCGGTATCCACGGGGAACTGATGATGCATCAGTCCGGGGGATGCTGTGACGGGTCGTCGCCGATGTGTTATCCCGCAGGCGAATTCATCGTCGGCGACCGGGACGTTCTCCTGGGGTACATCGACCTTCGGCTGGGGGTCGGTGAGGTCCCACAGGACCTGCCGACCGGGAGCGACGGTGTGCCGGTGTGGATCTCGGGATCCCAGTTCCAGGCGTGGAAGCACACCCAGCTCGTGCTCGACGTGGTTCCCGGCCGCGGCGGTGGATTCTCGCTCGAATCGCCCGAGGGAGTGCGGTTCCTCAGCCGCGGACGTGCATACACCGCCGAGGAGAACGACATTCTCGCGCAGCATCCACCACTGGTGGGAGTCGACTGGGAAGAAGGTCGACGGCCGGAGGTTCCCGCAGACCCCTTGGTGGTCGCCGAGGCCGTCGATGCGTGTCCCGTCCCTGGGATGCTTCAGGGCTGAGTGCTTGCGGCAGTGGTGCGGTTGGATGCCGCAGGTGGCACACAACCGCACCACTGCGCGCAGCGCATACAGTGCGAGCGATGAAGAGTTCATCGAAATCCGACGCGGCCGAGGGCGGCGAAAGCCTGCGTACCGTGGTGATCGCATTCGTCGCCAATCTCGGCGTCGCGATCGCCAAGACGTTCGCCGCAGTGTTCACCGGGTCGGCGTCGATGGTTGCCGAAGCCGCGCATTCGTGGGCGGATACCGGTAACGAGATCTTCCTGCTCGTCGCCAATCGTCGAGGTTCGCGCGGGCCCGACGATCGGCGGCCGCTCGGCTACGGGCGCGAGACCTACTTCTGGTCGACGCTCGCAGCCATCGGTCTCTTCGTCGCCGGTGCTGCGGTATCGGTGTGGCACGGCATCACCTCGTTGCTCGCCGGCGAATCGAGCAGCGAGAACTACCTCGTCGCGTATGTGGTGCTCGCCGTCGCATTTCTGCTCGAGGGAGTGTCGTTCCTGCAATCGGTTCGGCAGATTCGCGGCGAAGCGGCCGAATACGACAAGGACTTCCTCGACTACGCACTCGAGACCTCGGATCCGACGCTGCGCGCGGTGTTCGCGGAGGACAGCGCCGCATTGATCGGCATCGTGATCGCCGGTGCGGGAATCGGGTTGCATCAACTGACGGGGTCCGCGGCCTTCGATGCCATCGGATCCATTCTGGTGGGTGTACTGCTCGGAATCGTCGCCTTCGTGTTGATCGATCGAAACCGCCGATTCCTGACCGGCGAACCAGGATCGAGAGCATTATGGAACGCGGTGGTGCAGCGGATCGAGCAACTTCCCGAGGTGGCGTCGGTCAGATTCGTGCGCATCGAGTTCGTCGGTCCCAAACAGATCTACGTGGTGGCGAGTGTCGATCTCGTCGGTGATTTCGCAGAATCACGCATCGCGCACACGCTCCGGCGGCTGGAGCGTGAGTTGGAAACCAACAGGGCTGTGGTGGACGCGGTACTGACAGTCGCCGAACCGGACGAGGGAGACATCGGCGACGTCAACGCTGTCGGTACCTGACGTAATTCGCCCGTCACTCATCGATGACGCGGCGCTTACATCACGGGCCTATCTTGAACCGATTCGCGCGCCACACGTGTTGTGAATCGTCCCCTCGGGCGTGACCCCGCTCCGAGCGAACTTGCTACGAGAGGCTTGCAATGTCCGTGGTAGACCCCCAGTCGTCTCAATCGAAATCCGGCTCTCACGAGGGCACTCGGTCGCACGTCGAGGGCGGTGACTACCTGGCCAAACGTACCCTGAAGAAGGGGACAGCGGGCTGGGTACTGCTGGCAGGCCTCGGAGTCAGCTACGTCATCTCCGGCGATTACTCGGGGTGGAACCTCGGTCTCGCGGAGGGCGGTTTCGGTGGCCTCCTGATTGCGGCGATCATCATCGCGGGCATGTACCTGGCCATGGTCCTCGGCATGGCAGAGATGTCCTCGGCGCTGCCTGCAGCGGGCGGTGGCTACACCTTCGCCCGCCGAGCGCTCGGGCCGTGGGGTGGATTCGCCACCGGCACAGCCATTCTCATCGAGTACGCGATCGCTCCAGCGGCAATCGCCACGTTCATCGGTGCCTACGTCGAATCACTCGGACTGTTCGGTATCACCGACGGCTGGTGGGTCTACCTGGTGGTCTACGCCGTGTTCATCGGGATCCATCTGTCCGGCGCAGGCGAAGCTCTCAAGATCATGTTCGTCATCACCGGAATCGCGCTGGTCGGACTCGTGGTGTTCGCCATCGCCGCGATCGCACAGTTCGACGCGAGCAACCTGACCGACATCGCCCCCACCGACGCCGCCGGAGCCTCCGGATTCCTGCCGTTCGGCTACCTCGGAATCTGGGCAGCCGTTCCGTTCGCCATCTGGTTCTTCCTCGCCATCGAAGGTGTTCCGCTGGCCGCGGAAGAGGCGAAGGATCCGACGAAGAACGTCCCGCGCGGCATCATCGCCGCCATGGGCGTGCTGCTCGTCACCGGTGCCGTCGTGCTGTTCCTGGTGACCGGGGCCGGCGGTGCCGACGCCGTCAAGGAATCGGGGAACCCGTTGGTGGAAGCCCTCGGTGACGGAACCGCGAGCAAGATCGTCAACTACATCGGCCTGGCCGGACTCGTCGCGTCGTTCTTCTCGATCATGTACGCGTACTCACGCCAGCTGTTCGCGCTCTCACGCGCCGGATACCTGCCGAAGACGCTGTCCATCACCAACTCTCGCAAGGCGCCCACGCTGGCGTTGATCGTGCCCGGCGTCATCGGCTTCTTGCTCTCGTTGACCGGTCAGGGCGGAATGTTGCTCAACATGGCCGTGTTCGGTGCGGCTCTGAGCTACGTTCTGATGATGGTCAGCCACATCGTGCTGCGTCGTAACGAGCCGAACATGGAACGCCCGTACCGAACCCCCGGCGGCGTCGTGACCACCGGATTCGCGTTGGTCATCGCAGCCCTCGCCGTTGTCGCCACCTTCGTCGTCGACTCCACCGCGGCGCTGTGGTGCCTGGCCGTGTTCGTCGCGTTCATGGCCTACTTCGGCATCTACAGCAGGCATCATCTGGTTGCGAATTCGCCGGACGAGGAATTCGCCGCACTGGCCGAGGCCGAGGCCGAACTGGAATGACGATCTACACCCAACAGGTCTCGGGTACCACCTACACCTTCGACGGTCTGGTGGACCTGATGGCCAAGGCGACCCCGCTGCGGTCGGGCGACGAGTTGGCCGGTTGCGCAGCCGAATCGGATGCCGAACGAGCTGCAGCGCAGTGGGCATTGTCGGAGGTCTCGCTCGATGTCTTCCTGCACGATCTGCTCGTTCCGTACGAGAGCGACGAGGTCACCCGGCTCATCATCGATTCACACGACCGAATCGCGTTCGGGGCGGTCTCGCACCTGACCGTCGGAGGTCTGCGGGACTGGCTGCTGCAGGTCACCGCAGGGCCGAACGCGGCGGCGACGTTGCGCTCGGTTGCTGCCGGACTGACCCCGGAGATGGTGGCGGCGGTCAGCAAGATCATGCGGAACCAGGATCTGATCGCGGTGTCGCGGGCCGCGCAGGTGACGTCGGCGTTCCGTACGACGATAGGGCTGCCCGGAACACTGACCACGCGACTCCAGCCCAATCACCCGACGGACGACCCCCGCGGAATCGCCGCGGCCACGCTCGACGGACTGTTGCTCGGATCGGGCGACGCGGTGATCGGGATCAACCCGGCCACCGACTCACCGCAGGCGACGGCCGACCTGCTGCATCTGCTCGACGAGATTCGGCAACGCTTCGAGATTCCGACGCAGTCGTGCGTTCTCTCGCACGTGACAACGACGATGGAACTGATCGACAAGGGCGTTCCGGTCGATCTGGTGTTCCAATCCATCGCGGGCACCGAAGGAGCCAATTCGAGCTTCGGAGTGAACGTTCCGCTGCTGCGGGAGGCCAACGAGGCAGGAAGATCGCTGCACCGCGGAACCGTCGGGAACAACGTCATGTATCTCGAAACCGGTCAGGGTTCGGCATTGTCGGCGGGTGCGCACATCGGCACCGGCGACCGCCCCGTCGATCAGCAGACCCTCGAAACGCGCGCGTACGCCGTGGCCCGCGATCTCGAGCCGTTACTGATCAACACCGTCGTCGGATTCATCGGGCCCGAGTACCTGTACGACGGCAAGCAGATCATCAGGGCGGGCCTGGAAGATCACTTCTGCGGCAAGCTGCTTGGACTGCCGATGGGAGTGGACGTCTGCTACACCAACCACGCCGAGGCCGACCAGGACGACATGGACACCCTGCTGACGCTCCTCGGCGCGGCCGGAGTCGCGTTCGTCATCGCGGTTCCCGGTGCCGACGACGTCATGCTCGGATACCAGTCGCTGAGCTTTCACGACGTGCTCTACGTCCGTCAGGTTCTCGGTTTGCGAGCCGCACCGGAATTCGAGTCGTGGCTCTCCCGTCTGGGCATGGTGGACGCCGACGGCCGGGTCCTCGACGTCGATGCCGCGGGTTCACCGCTACGGGCCTTGATGAGTGCGCGATGACCGGTGACTCGGAGGTGGCAGGAGTGGAGCCCGCGGAACGACCGGAAACAGAGTTCTGGGGCGAGATGCGGGCGATGACGCAGGCCCGTATCGGATTGGGGCGCATCGGTGATTCGTTGCCGACCACGCGGGTGCTCGAGTTTCGCTCTGCACATGCCGCCGCGCGCGATGCGGTGCACATGCCGCTCGAGGTCGAGGAGTTCGTGGGCCGGGTCGAGCAGGTCGGTCTCGGTGCACCGTCGGTGGTGACGTCGTTGGCGACCAGTCGTGCGGAGTATCTGCGACGGCCCGATCTGGGTCGGCAGCCGAAGGATCTGTCGGCGGTGCCGCATTCCGAGGACGAGATCGGCATCGTGTTGGGCGACGGCTTGTCCCCGCGTGCGCTCGCCGATCACGGTGTGGCGATGCTGGAAGCGTTGAAAGCAGAGCTCTCCGATCGTTATTCGATCGCGGCTCCGGTGATCGCGACCGAGGCGCGGGTGGCGCTCGGTGATCACATCGCCGCGGCGATGGGTGTTCGGACGGTGCTGGTTCTGATCGGGGAGCGTCCGGGGTTGTCGGTTGCCGACAGTCTCGGCATCTATTTGACGCATCTGCCGAAACCCGGGTGCACCGACGCCGATCGCAACTGCATCTCCAACATCCATCCGCCGGAGGGACAGGGGTACGCACAGTCGGCACGAATCGTGGCCGGCCTGTTGGCCGGTGCCAGGAGACTCGGGCGGTCGGGTGTGGCGTTGAAGGACACCTCGCGAGCCGATGTGCTCGAAGCGGCCGAGGCCCTCACACTCGAGTGATGTCCCCCTATTCGGGGGTGGCTGTACGTGACCGGGCTCACTACCGTGGGGTCCATGGACAGTTATTCTTCCGGCGCGTCGGATACCGCAGTTCTGGACGACACGATCGGTGCCGATCTGGATCGCACGGCGGCGCTGTACTCGGATCGTGACGCGTTGATCGATGTCGCGTCCGGGCGGCGGTGGACCTACTCGGAGTTCGTCGCCGACGTCGACCTGTTGGCCGCCGGCTTGCTCGTGGCCGGAGTCGAGGTGGGGGACCGTGTCGGAATGTGGGCTCCGAACTGCCCGGAATGGGTTCTGGCGCAGTACGCGACGGCCAAGATCGGTGCCGTGTTGGTCAACATCAATCCCGCCTATCGCTCACACGAGTTGCAGTTCGTGCTGAAGCAGGCCGGAGTGTCGGTGTTGTTGTCGGCCACGGAGTTCAAGGGATCGAACTACGTGGCGATGATCGACGACGTGCGCCCCGAGGTGGAATCCCTGCGTGAGGTGCTGTTCATCGGGAGCATCCAGTGGGAGGCGATGACCGATCGCGGGCATCGAGCGTTGGCGAAGACTCCGCGGATGATCACCGATGTGTCCGAGCGACTTGGTCCCGACGATGCGATCAACATCCAGTACACCTCGGGGACAACGGGATTCCCCAAGGGTGCGACTCTCAGCCATCGCAACATCCTCAACAACGGCTTCTTCGTCGGCGAGCTCTGCCACTACACCGCAGAGGACCGCGTCTGCATTCCGGTGCCGTTCTACCACTGCTTCGGCATGGTGATGGGCAATCTCGCGTGCACCTCGCACGGTGCAGCGATGGTGATTCCCGGTCCCTCGTTCGATCCGGTGGCGACGTTGACGGCCGTCGCCACCGAGAAGTGCACGTCGCTCTACGGAGTCCCGACGATGTTCATCGCCGAACTGGCACTGGAGAACTTCGACGAATTCGACCTCGGCAGTCTGCGTACCGGCATCATGGCCGGATCGCCGTGTCCCACCGAAGTGATGAAGCAGGTCATCGACCGAATGGGGATGGCCGAGGTGTCGATCTGTTACGGCATGACCGAGACGTCTCCGGTGTCGCTGCAGACTCGAAGCGAGGACTCCATCGAGCAGAGGGTGTCGACCGTCGGACGCGTCGGTCCGCACCTGGAGGTCAAGATCGTCGACCCCGTCCTCGGCGAGACGCTGCCCCGAGGCGAGGCCGGCGAGCTGTGCACTCGCGGCTATTCGGTGATGCTCGGTTACTGGCAGCAGCCCGACAAGACCGCGGAGGCGATCGACGGCGAGGGGTGGATGCACACCGGCGACATCGGGGTGATGGACGAAGACGGCTACGTGGCGATCACCGGGCGGATCAAGGACATGGTGATCCGCGGCGGCGAGAACATCTATCCCCGCGAAGTGGAGGAGTTCCTCTACACCCACCCCGACATCCTCGACGCCCAGGTGATCGGTGTGCCCGACCCGAAGTACGGCGAGGAGCTCATGGTGTGGATCAAGATGAAAGACGGTGCAGCGCCTCTCGATTCGACTGCGGTGCGCGCCTTCTGCGACGGACGGCTGGCGCACCACAAGATCCCGCGATACGTGCACGTGGTCGACGAGTTCCCGATGACGGTCACCGGCAAGGTGCGCAAGGTGGAAATGCGCGAACGGTCGCTCGGATTGATCTGACTATCGCCCTCGGGCTGCCATACTCGCTGCCATGACCAGTGCGCTGTGGACACCGACGGATTCCGACGTCGCCGAGGCTCGTGTGACCGAGTTCGCGCGATTCGTCGAGAAACGCCACGATGTGCTGCTACCGGACTACTCGTCTCTGTGGCGATGGTCGACCAACGAGTTGGAACTGTTCTGGCGAGCGGTGTGGGACTTCTTCGAGGTTCGCTCCTCCAGCGTGCCGACGACGGTGCTCGCAGAGCACGGTATGCCGGGAGCACACTGGTTTCCGGGTACGGAACTGAACTACGTGGACCAGGTCGTTCGGCACGCTCGATCGGGCCGCGCCGCGATCGTCCACGCCCGCGAAGACGGTTCGACGCGGACCGTGACGTGGGAGGAGATGATCGATCAGGCCGGGGCGCTGGCAGGCATGCTGGCCGACGCGGGAGTCCGACGCGGCGACCGCGTCGTCGGATACCTGCCCAACGTCCCCGAGGCGGTGATCGCCTTCCTGGCGACCGCGAGCCTGGGGGCGGTCTGGTCCGCGTGCGGGCAGGACTACTCGGCCTCGGCGGCACTCGACCGTCTGGGCCAGCTCGAACCCACGGCACTGATCACTGCCGACGGGTACGTGTACGGAGGGAAGTTCCGAGACAAGGCCGCCGACGTCGACGCGCTCACGTCGGGGCTGCCGACACTGCAGGTCGTGGTGACGGTCGGCGAGGCGTCGGGAAACGCAGTGAGCTGGTCTGCCGCAACGGAGCACAGTCGTGAACTGACCCCGGCGTCGGTGCCTTTCGACCACCCGCTGTGGGTCGTGTTCTCCTCGGGCACCACGGGTCTGCCGAAGGGAATCGTGCACGGTCACGGCGGTGTGGTGCTTGAGCACCTCAAATCCGTTGTCCTACAGTCCGATCTGGGCCCCGAAGACGTGTTCTTCTGGTACACCAGCCCCAGCTGGATGATGTGGAACTTCCAGATCGCCGGCCTGCTGACCGGTGCCACCATCGTGTGCGCCGACGGCAACCCGGCGTTTCCGGCACCGGATACACTGTGGGACATCGCCGCTCGGTTGGGTGTGACGTACCTCGGTACCAGCCCCGGGTACGTGCTCTCGTGCATCAAGGCCGACACGCATCCCGGCACCGACCACGATCTGTCGGCGCTGCGGGCCGTCGGCATCACTGGGTCCGCGATGCCTGCATCGTCGTCGATCTGGTTGTCGGAGAACATCGGAGCGCACCTGCCGGTCTTCTCCATCTCAGGCGGGACCGACGTGGTGTCGGCGTTCGCCGGGGGAGTGCGGACCGCCCCGGTCTGGGCAGGGGAGCTGTCGGTGCCCCTTCTCGGGGTCGCGCTCGACGCCTACGACGAGGACGGCGAACCCGTCCGCGGTACCGTCGGCGAACTGGTCGTCACCGAACCGATGCCGTCGATGCCGCTGTACTTCTGGAACGACGCCGACGGATCTCGATACCGGGACGCCTATTTCGACACCTATCCGGGAATCTGGCGGCACGGTGACTGGATCACGATGACCGACCGCGGCAGCGTCGTCGTGCACGGAAGATCGGATTCGACGCTCAACCGCAACGGAATTCGCATGGGCAGCGCCGACATCTACCAGGCCGTCGAATCTCTGGACGAGGTGACCGAGGCGCTCGTCCTCGGCATCGAGCTACCCGACGGTGGATACTGGATGCCCCTGTTCGTGGTGGTCCCGGACGGTGTGACCGACGAACTGCGGGAGCGCATCGCATCCGTCATCAGAACACAAGCATCGCCGCGACACGTTCCCGACGACATCATCGCCGCACCCGCGGTACCCCACACCCGGACCGGGAAGAAGCTCGAGGTGCCACTCAAACGCCTCTTCCAAGGTGCCACTGCTGCAGGCACTCTCGATGCGAGTGCCGTCGACGATCCGGCCGCGTTGGCGTGGTTCCTGGATCGGGCGACCGAGTTTCAGCGCGTCCAGCGGGCCAGGTAGGCCTTTTCCTCCGGCGCGATGCGGCGCAAGGTCTCGGCACCGACGTCGACCATCGCCATCCGGGTCGTCGCCACCACGGCGGGCGGTGAATCGGGTGCTGCGCCCGCGGCACGGACCTCGTACCCGATGGTGAAATCGACTGCGCGCACCTTCTCGAACCACAGCGTGACGTCCAGCGGACCGTCCGAGTGCCGAAGCGGCTTCTTGTACGCGATGGTGACATCGGCGATCAACGCACTCTTGATCAGAGACTCGTTGGCCTCGCCCTCGCTGAGCAGCCATTCGATGCGCGCTTCTTCGAGCAGGGTGACCATCCGGGCATGGTTGATGTGTGCGAAGGCGTCCATATCGGACCAGCGCACCGTCACGCTCGCGTGATATCCGACGGGCTCGGTCGACTCTGTCCGCATCGCAACAGGCTCTGGCTTCATCGCTAGAGGATGGCATGCGCGCCCGTGCGGAGGACGCTCTAGAGTCCCAAGAGTGATTATCGCCAATGTCGCACTGGATGGTTCCGGGCTGCTCGTCGACATCGAACTCGCGGGCTCGGTCATCGCGTCGATCACCCCTGCGGGCACCCGACGCGCATCGAGCGACGAGGTACTCGACGGTGGTGGCGGGGTGGCGCTGCCCGGGTTCGTGGACTCGCACGTGCACCTGACACAGTGGGCGGCGGCGCGGCGACGAATCGACGTCGGGCCCGCGGCGTCGGCGGCCGATGCCGTCGCACTGGTGTATCCCTATGCTCGGACAGCAGGCGAATCGGTGGTGCGCGCCAACGGCTTCCGTGACGCGCACTGGCCGGAGGAGCCGCACAAGGACCTGCTCGAGAATGCGCTGCCCGGTGCCCGCGTGGCGATGACGAGCATGGACCTGCACACATTGTGGCTGAGCCCGGCGCTGCTCGACGATCTGGGTATCGATCACCCCACCGGTGTGCTCCGCGATGTCGACGGCCTCGAAGCGGTCATGGCGCTCGAGGAGCAGGACGACCCGGCCGAACTCGATCGGGCCGTGCTCGACGCGACCGCAGCACTGGCGGTCCGCGGTGTCACCGGCGTCGTGGATTTCGAGTTCGCGGACAACAAGACGGTGTGGGATCGACGGTTGACGGCCGGCTCGCCCGCCGTCCGCATCGACACGACGGTGTGGCCCCAATGGCTCGACGAGGCACTCGATCGCGGTGAGCGGACCGGAGACGTCTCGGCCCACTCGGACCTGATCAGACGCGGCCCGCTCAAGGTGATGCTCGACGGTTCGCTCAACACCCGAACCGCGTGCTGCCACGATCGATACCCGGGGATCGACGGGGACGACGCGTACGGGCTGTTGCTCGAGACCCCGGGCAGTCTCTTCGATCTCGTCGCGCGGGCGTCACGCGGCGGCATCGCGGCGGCCGTCCACGCGATCGGTGATCGCGCCAACACCGTCGCGCTCGATGCGTTCGAGCGCGCCGGCTGCGGTGGTCGAATCGAACATGCGCAGCAGATCCTGCCGGAGGACATCACGCGGTTCGCCGCCTTGGGTGTCGCTGCATCGGTGCAGCCGCAGCACGCGATGTCCGATCGCGACATCGCCGAGGATCTGTGGGCAGGACGGCGTTCGGTGGCCTACGGCTACGGAACGTTGCACCGCAGCGGTGCGAGGCTGCTCTTCGGTTCCGACGCCCCGGTCAGTCCGCCGGAGCCGTTGGCGGGAGTCGCGGCTGCGGTGTTCCGTACCGACGACGAGCGACCTCCGTGGCACCTCGACGAAGCAGTACCCCTCGAGGTTGCTCTGCGCGCGGCGTGCGGTGGCCGTGGGCCACTCCGAGTGGGGGATGCGGCGGACATCGCCGTGCTCGTCGAGCATCCCGTGCACCGCTCGGTGCACGATCTCGCCGAGACGGAGATCAGAGCCACGATCTGCGCCGGTGCGCTCACTCACGCAGCTGGGGGGTAGGCACCCACTTCGGCACGGACATGAGAAATTACTCATGTCGCCTTCATCGCCGTCTCACACACCGCAGAGACCGTGGTGACGTGAAGTTCGCACCCAAGATCGCAGTCCTGGCAGCCGTGGTGATCGTTCCGGTGGGCGTAGCGCTGGCGAGCACCGTACTTGCCGATACCCCGCAGGCACCGAGCTTCGAGCCGCGGGTCACCGTCGGAGTTGCGCCATCGAGCGCGTCGCCCCAGCCGTCCGACGCGGCACCGTCGGCGGCCCCATCGAGCGCCCCGGCCCCACTGGGCGATACGGCGCCATCGGCCGACCCGGGCCCATCGATGACCGCAGCTCCTCCCATCGCCACGGGCGCAGCGGGCGCGACGACTCCGGCGGCAGCAGCAGACCCTCCGGCAGTGCCGCAGTCCATCGTCGTCCCTGCCCCGCCGCCTGTCGAAGTTCTACCGGACCCGGACCGGGATGACGATGACGACTTCGGCGACCAGGACGATGCGGAGAGCGACGATGCGGAAGACGACGACGGGTGAACTCGACCGAAGAATTGATCGACGACACGAAGGGTCGCACCGAGGTGCTCGCGCCGAAGGGGCCGGTGCCCGAGCCTGCGCTCCGTAGCGCGCGGGTAGGGACGCGTGTTCCGGCGCGGGTGCGCATTCTCGGCTGGCTGTTGTTCGTCATGGCGCTGGCCATGCTGGCCGTCGGGGTTGCCGTTCGAACGATCCTCCTCGCGGAGGTCGAGCGAGACACCGCAGTAGCTCTCGAGCAGGAAATCGGCGAGTTCAGCGAGTTCGCCGCCACCGGCCGCGACCCGGACGACGGTTTGCCGTTCGACAACGTCGCCGATCTGCTCCAGTTGCACCTGCAGCGCCAATACCCGGACGATGACGAGATCCTGTTCGGCTACACCGATCGACTGCTCCGTCAGGAACGCAGCGGTCCAGGAGATCTGGTCGCCGACGCGGATGTCGTGGAGGCCATCGTGAACTCACCCGACAGTGTTGGATCCACGCAGACTTCGGAAGGCGAAGTCGCCTGGGCGAAACAGGTCGCCGAACCGTCCGGAGGGGGCCAGGCCGGTACTTTCGCGATCGGAATCCTCGTCGACCGCGAGCGCGGCGACGTGTCCGACACCGTTCGCGTCGTGGTCGGAGTGTCACTGATGGCATTGCTGTTCACGGGCGGCATCGCCTGGGTGGTGGCCGGACAGATCCTTGCGCCCGTGCGCCTGGTTCGCCGGACCGCGGCCCAAATCACCACCGACGACCTGTCCAGGCGGATCGAGGTGGGCGGTCGCGACGATGTTGCCGAGCTCGCCGACACGTTCAACGACATGCTCGATCGACTGGAGGCCGCGTTCGCCGCGCAGCGACAATTCGTCGACGACGCGAGCCATGAGTTACGAACGCCGATCACGATCGTCCTCGGGCATCTCGAACTGATGGGCGACGATCCCCGTGAGCGCGAAGAGACGGTCCGGCTCGTCACCGACGAGTTGGACCGAATGAACCGGATCGTGGAGGACCTGTTGCTCCTCGCCAAAGCCGAGCGCCCGGATTTCGTCCACAAGCAGCCGGTGGATCTCGAAACCCTCACGCGCGACATCGACGCGAAGGTCCGCGCGCTCGCCGACCGCGACTGGATACTGGGGCACGTCGGTACGGGCTCGGTACGGGTCGATCCGCAACGAGTCACCCAGGCAGTGCTTCAGCTGGCGCAGAACGCGGTGTCGCACACCAGGACCGGTGACCGGATCGTGGTGGGATCGGAGCGTGCCGAAGATCGAGTTCTGTTGTGGGTGAGTGACTCCGGACCCGGTGTGTCCAGCGAGGACGCGAGAACCATCTTCGAGCGGTTCGCCCGGGGCAGTACCGGATCGAGTCGCTCGGACAATGGCGGCGCGGGTCTCGGTCTGTCCATCGTGCGTGCAATCGCCGATGGGCACCACGGTGCCGCGACGCTCGACAGCAGGCCCGGTGCGGGTGCCACATTCGGGCTCGACCTGCCGGCCCGATGAGTGAGCGACGATGAGCCGAATACTGATCGCCGAGGACAACGAGCGCATCTCGTCCTTCGTCGAAAAGGGATTGAAGGCCAACGGCTTCACCACCACCACTGTTGCCGACGGCATCAATGCGATCGACTGTGCGTCGACCGGAGACTTCGATCTCGTCGTGCTGGATCTGGGCCTGCCGGGCAAAGACGGGTTCGAGGTGATCGCATCACTGCGCGGCGCCGGTGTCGGAGTTCCCGTGATCATCCTGACGGCCCGTGACTCGGTGCACGACACCGTGACCGGCCTCGAAGGCGGAGCGGACGACTACATGACCAAGCCGTTCCGATTCGAGGAGCTACTCGCACGTATTCGATTGCGTCTGCGTGGCGGTGACCGAGAGCCCTCGGTCTCCGTTCTGCAATCGGGCTCTCTGGCAGTGGACCTGTTCACCAGACGTGCCGTGGTGAACGATGCGGTGGTGTCGTTGACCTCACGCGAGTTCGTTCTGCTCGAGATGTTTCTCCGTCACCCGCGGCAGGTCCTCTCGCGTGAGCAGATCCTCAGTCACGTATGGGGATACGACTTCGACCCCGGTTCCAACGTCGTCGATGTCTACGTTCGTATGCTGCGCAAGAAGGTCGGTTCCGGCCGAATCGAGACGGTGCGCGGGATGGGGTATCGACTGGCCTGAGCGGATCGCTCATGAAAGAACGCTCATCGACTGTTCATCGACGTTTCATCGGTCGGCCCGAGACTGGTTCACATGAACACGGTCAGCTTCAGAACGCAGCCACCTCCGGTCCCGGAACCCTTGCAGTCGTGGCGCTTTCGCGACCTGGTGACCCGCAGGGTGCTTCAGGTCGTCTCGAGTTCGGTTGCGCTGCTGGTGCTCCTGGCCGTACTCGCAGGCGCGGCGGACGGATTACCCGCCGCGGGACGCACCACGCTCGTGGTGTTCACTGCAGCTGTCGCACTCTGGGTGTTCACGAAGATCGACGACACCTACGTCGCTCTCGGTGCCGCACTGGCTCTGGTACTGACCGGTGTGGTGAGCACCGACGGACTGTTCGACACCCTCGGTGAGGAGACCATCTGGCTTCTCATCGCGGCGTTCATCATTGCCGCTGGAGTTCGCGAGTCCGGTTTGGCAACGCGCGCAGCAGTGTTCATCGTCAGCGGCGCGGGCACCGTACGCCAGCTGGCGCACCTGGTGACGGCCGCACTGATCGTGACCGCCTTCGCGATCCCCGCCACCTCAGGTCGTGCGGCACTTGCGCTGCCCGTATTTCTGGCGCTGGCGCAGGCGCTTGCCGAGCGCAAGCGAGTGGTGCGGGCGTTGGCAATCCTGTTTCCTACCGTCATCCTGCTGTCCGCCGTGGCGACCCTCATCGGCGCTGGGGCACATCTGATCACCAGCCAGGTGCTCGAGAGCGCCACGGGCACCGGCATCAGCTTCACCGCGTGGTTGTTGCTCGGTGTTCCGCTGGCCGTGGTCAGCAGCCACTGTTCAGCGGAACTCGTGCTGCTGCTGTTCACCGATCGTGAGGATCGTCGAATCCCACTGGCGGTGAACGTGTCCGATCTGGCGTCGCGGCTGCCGACGCCGGTGACGGGACCGCTGACCATCGCAGAGAACCGGGCCGCGACCCTGCTGGCCGTCGTCATGGTGCTGTGGTGCTCCGAACCGTTGCACGGCGTGCACCCTGCCGTCATCGCTCTGCTGGGTGCGTTGATCTCCACGTCACCGCGCTTCGGTACGACCGAGTTCGGAAAGGCTCTCGCTACTGTGCCGTGGTCGCTGCTGCTGTTCATGGCGGCGACGCTGGCCCTCGGGACCGCGTTGACGACGTCCGGTGCGGCAGGGTGGCTCTCGGACGGGTTGTTCACGGTGGTCCCGATCGGGTCGGCACCGCCCTGGGTGTTCATCGCGGTGGTGATCGTCGTCTCGGTTGCCTCGCATCTTCTGATTCAATCTCGCTCGGCGCGTTCGTCCGTCCTCGTTCCGCTGGTCGTGACCACGGCTCTGGCGCTCGGAGTCGATCCCGTGGCCGCGGCATTCGCCTCGACGGCTGCAGCGGGCTTCTGTCACACCATGCCGTCGTCGGCGAAGCCGGTGGCAATCTTTGCCAAAGCCGAAGGTGTGGAGACGTATTCACCGAAGGACTTGCTACGCCTGTCCGCCTTTCTCGCGCCGCTGACCGCAGCGACCGTGCTGTTCTTCGCCGTGTTCGTGTGGCCTCTGCTCGGCACCCCCATTGCCTGATCTCCCACCCTCGACAAGGAATCGATCACCATGCCGTCTTCCACCCCGCTCCGGTTCGTCGTCGCCCCGTCCGGGTTCAAGGAATCTCTCGGTGCCGACGAGGTCGCGTCGGCTATTGCCGCTGGTATTCGCCGGGTGGTGCCCGGGGCCATCGTCAACTCGGTCCCCCTGGTCGACGGGGGTGAGGGGTCCGCTCGCGCCCTTGCCGGTGCCACCCTGGGCAAGGTGATCGACACCGTCGTGACAGGGCCGGTGGGCAAGCCGGTCGATTCCCATTTCGCTCTTCTGGGAACGGACGGGCCGGTCACGGCGGTCGTGGAGATGGCGGCAGCGGCCGGTCTGTCGCTGGTTCCGCGAGACATGCGCGACCCGACGGTGACCACGAGTCGCGGAGTCGGTGAGCTCATCCGCACCGCCCTCGACTACGGTGCCGAACGAATCCTGTTGGGCTGCGGCGACTCCGGCACCTCGGACGGCGGTGCGGGGCTCCTACAGGCGCTCGGAGTGCGACTCCTCGATGCGGACGGCCTCGAATTGGGCGACGGCGGAGGCGAGTTGACGCGGCTCGATCACGTCGATATGTCCGGCCTCGATCCACGTCTGTCTCCGGGAAGTGGTTCGGAGATCAGGGTCGCATGCAATCCACACAACATTCTCTGTGGGCCGAGCGGAGTCGCACGGGTCTTCGCACCGCAGAAGGGGGCCACCTCGGAGCAGGTGGAGGTCCTGTCGGCTGCGATGGAGCGTTGGGCCGAGGTGTTGGAGCGTGATGTGTCGACTCGGCCGCCCGGCTTGAACCTCCGCACCGGGCCCGGCACCGGCGCGTCCGGCGGAATGGGCGCAGGGGTGGCAGCGGTCCTGCGGGCCGAGTTGCTACCACGCTTCGAGGTGATGCTCGATCATGTCGACCTCGACAGCCTCATCGCGACAGCCGATCTGGTGTTGACCGCCGAAGGTTCCATCGACCAGCAGACGCCCAAGGGGAAGATCCCGACGGAGGTTGCCCGCCGGGCCAAGCTTCATGGAAAACCGGTGGTGGCGCTCGCGGGAACCATCGGTCTCGATGCCCGGGCGAACTACGACTGCGGTATCGACGCCTTCGCCGGCATTCTGCCCTCGCCGGTGGAATTGGTCGAAGCGCTCGAACGGGGTGCCGAGTTTCTGACCGATGCCACGGAGCGGGCGATGAGATTGATTCTGATCGGAGCGACCCTGGGCCGCTGAGGTCGGTACCGGTGTCGAGCGCTCTCGACCGTACGATTCACGTGAGTCGGCCGGGGTGTCCGAGCAGCGCGAATCGGCCCCGCAGACCTGCCGAAGTGTCCGAGATCGCCGCTTCTGTCGGACCACCCGCGTAGCGTGACTGCGATGACGTCGATCACCGATCCGCGCGTAGGCGAGTTTCTGTCCGCAGGTACCCGCACCGGAAAGCTCGGGTACCTCGCCTCCGACGGAAGGCCACTGGTGGCACCCATCTGGTTCGTCGTCGAGGGCGACGCGATCGTGTTCAACACCGGGGGAGACACGGCCAAGGGAAAATCGATCCGCCGTGATCCCCGCGTCGTCCTCACCGTCGATCTCGAGGAGCCGCCGTACGGATTCGTCCAGGTGCAGGGCATTGCGTCGGTCGACGAGGACCCGGCCGAGTTGGTCCGCACAGCGACCGAGATCGGGGCCAGGTACATGGGCCGCGAGCGAGCCGAGGAGTTCGGCACCCGCAACGGCGTACCGGGCGAATTGATCGTTCGGATCACGCCGACCAAGGTAATCGCCGCTTTCGACATGACGGGATGACGACCGACGGGATCCGCGCTGTCGGGCCTGTAGATTGACCGGGTGCCGAATGGAGTCGGAGTGTGTCGGGCGACTCCGAATCGGGTACCGACTTGTAACGACCCGGTGCATACACACGGATATGTACTGAAAGGTAACTTCGACTTGTTTCCGGTGAGAAAATAAAGAACGACGTAGGCAATTTGCTCGATGTGTTCGGTGCCCACCGATCGCTGCCGGTTCGGCAGCCGGTGGGGGCGCATGTGATTGTGGGAAAGAGAGGATTCGATTGGACCCGCTAGGTGTGGAAGGTGCTGGACGCGACGACGGAGTCGGCGGTCCTGAGCATTCGTCGTTCCCACTGTCACCGGCCCAATTGGGAATGTGGTTCGCGCAGCATGTGGACCCCTCGGTACCCGCGAACATCGCCCAGTACATCGAGCTGCACGGCGACCTCGATGTGGATCTGCTTCGTCGAGCGTCCTCGCAGGCAGCCCTCGAGCTGCAGTCCGGATTCGTGCGCATCGTCGAGATCGACGCCGAGCCCCGGCAGGTCGTCGATCCCACCCTCGACGACTCTCTGAACTACCTCGACCTGCGCGGCGAGGCCGATCCGCGGGCAGCGGCCCTGGCCTGGATGCACGGCGACTACAGCGCGCCCATCGACATTCTCCGCGACCGACTGATCGCCGCGACCGTCCTGCGCCTCGAGGACGACGTCTGGTTCTGGTACGAGCGCGTGCATCACGTTGTGCTCGACGGATTCGGTGCCGTCACGTTCATGAACCGCGCGGCCGAGCTCTACACCGCGGCGGTCGAGGGCACCGAACCGAGCAAGAATCTCGCATCGGACCTGACCAAGGTCTACGACATCGACGTGGCCTACCGTGACTCGAGCCGCTTCGAGGCCGACCGTGAGTACTGGGCTTCGCGGATCGACGGCATCGACGGAGTCACCACTCTCGCCGGTCACACCGCTGCCCCTGCGGCGACGAGCCAGATCGACAGCACAGCTCTGTCCGCCGAGACGATGGAAAGACTCGAAGCCCTGCGTGTCGAGACCGACACGACGATGGCGACCATCGTCATCGCCGGCTTCGCCGCCTACCTCGCGCAGATGACCGGACGTGAGGACGTCGTGCTCTCGCTCCCGGTCACCGCGCGCACCACTGCAGTGTTGCGCCGCTCCGGCGGCATGGTCTCCAACGTCGTTCCCCTACGTCTCGACGTCTCGGGTGACACCACCGTCGAGACGCTGCTCGCGCGCGTCAACGCCGAGGTCTCCGGGGCGCTGCGTCACCAGCGCTACCGGCACGAGGACATTCGGCGTGATGCCGGAGCGGTCAGCGGTCAGGCCTCGTTCTTCGGCCCGTGGGTCAACATCATGCTGTTCTTCGGCGAGGTGCGCCTCGGTTCGATGGTCGGCGGCATCAACATTCTCTCGACCGGCCTCATCGAGGATTTCGGGCTCAACCTCTACACCAGTGTTGCCGGGTCGACCACCCACATCGACTTCGAGTCCAATCCCAATCTGTACGGACCCGAGCAGTCCGGTCGGAACCACGAGAGGTTCGTCGATTTCTTCGCCCGGTTCGTGGCATCGGGGCCGAAGGACGCGGTGTGGGATCTGGCCCTGACCGAAGGTGTCGAACGCGAACTCGTCGTGGCGGAGTGGAATGCCACCGAGCACCCGACCGAACCGCGCACGTTGCTGTCCGCCTTCGAGGCCGCCGCGGCCGCGCACCCCGACGCGACGGCCCTGGTGTACGAGGGGGAAGCGCTCACCTACGGCGCACTCTCGGCGCGGGTGAACGGTCTGGCTCGCCACCTGATCGACATGGGGGTAGGCCCCGAGACTCTCGTCGGACTCTCGATCCGCCGTTCGTTCGACCTCGTCGTCGGCATGTACGCGATCGTGGCGGCCGGCGGTGCCTGGGTGCCCATCGACCCCGACCACCCTGCCGATCGCACCGCGTACATTCTGGACTCCGCACAGCCGCGCTGCGTGCTGATCTCCTCTCGCGACGACGTTGCGCTGCCCGAGGGAACCGAGACGGTTGCGGTCGACCTCGTCGACTGCACGTCCAGGTCCGCGGAGCCGGTTCGGGATGCCGAACGTACTGCGCCACTGCGACTTTCGAACACCGCATACGTGATCTACACCTCCGGTTCGACCGGACGTCCGAAGGGTGTCGCGGTCGAACACGCGGCGATCCACAATCAGATGGAATGGATGCTCTCGGAGTATCCGATGGACGCCTCCGACGTCTACCTGCAGAAGACGGCCACCACCTTCGACGTCTCGCTCTGGGGTTTCTTCCTGCCGCTGCGGGTCGGCGCGACGATGGTGCTCGCCACTCCCGACGGCCATCGAGACTCGGTCTACGTGGCCGACAAGATCGCCGAACATCGAGTCACCGTCACCGATTTCGTGCCGTCGATGCTGACGGTGTTCGTGGCCAACGCGCCCGCGGGCACCTGCAGTTCGCTGCGCCACGTGTTCGTCATCGGCGAGGCACTGCCGGTCGAGACCGCGGCGGCGTTCCGCTCGATGTGTCGAGCCGGTCTGCACAATCTCTACGGCCCCACCGAAGCCGCCGTCTCGGTCACCTATCACCCCAGCGGCCCTCAGGACACCCGCACCGTTCCGATCGGTGTGCCCGAGTGGAACACGAAAGCCTTCGTCCTCGACGGTCGCCTGCGACCCACCCCGATCGGCGAATCGGGAGAGCTGTACCTCGCCGGCGTCCAGTTGGCGCGCGGCTACGTGGGCAGGCCCGATCTGAGCTCGGATCGCTTCGTCGCCAACCCTTTCGGCACCGGCGGCGAACGGATGTACCGCACCGGCGACCTCGTGCGCTGGCGCAGCGACGGCGTGCTGGACTACATCGGACGGACGGATTTCCAGGTCAAGTTCCGTGGACAACGCATCGAGCTCGGTGAGATCGAAACGGTTCTGCTCGCCCACGAATCCATCTCGCAGGCAGTGGTGTTGGTGGTCCAGACGGTCACCGGTGATCAGTTGGTGGCGTACGTCGTCGCGACCCCGGGACGATCCATCGAATCCGCCGCGGCGATCGAGTTCGCCGGTCACTCCCTACCGTCGTACATGGTGCCTGCAGCGATCGTCGTACTCGACGCCCTGCCGCTGAACACCAGCGGCAAACTCGACCGAAAAGCGTTGCCGGAACCGATATTCAGCAGTGCGAAGAAGTACCGGGCCCCGCAGAGTCGTGCGGAGTACGTCGTCGCCGGTATCTACGAGGATCTGCTCGGGGCCTCCAAGGTCGGTCTGGACGAGGACTTCTTCGAGCTCGGCGGCAACTCTCTGATCGCCACGCAGTTGGTGACCCGAGTGGGCAGCGCTCTCGGAGTTCGCCTCGGCGTTCGTGAGCTGTTCGAGGCTCCCACCGTCGGGGCACTCGCGGCCAGGGCCGAATCGGCGGCTCGGCTCGGGGCGGACACCCCGGTGCTGGAGTCGCGGGAACGGCCCGAGCGTATCCCGCTCTCACCTGCGCAACAGCGCATGTGGTTCCTCAACCGCTTCGACCCCACCACGGCGGTGTACAACCTGCCGTTCTCCGTGCGTCTGACCGGGCCGCTCGACGTGGTAGCCCTGTCGGCCGCATTCGCCGACGTCGTCGACCGGCACGAGACGCTGCGTACCGTCTACCCCGAGGTGGACGGTTCTCCCGAACAGGTCGTCCTCACAGCGGCGCGGACCCCGGCGACGATTCTGCCGGTCCGTGTCGAACGCGACGAACTGGGCGGTCGCCTGCACGAACTGGTCGGCAAGGGATTCGACGTCACGGTCGACACACCGTTCCGCATCGCACTGTTCGAGATCTCACCGACCGAGCACGAACTCGCGATGGTGTTGCACCACATCGCCGCCGACGGGGCGTCGTTCGGTCCGCTGGCGCGGGATGTGCTGGTGGCGTACTCGAGCCGGATCAAGGGACGCGCCCCCGAGTGGACGCCTCTCGAGGTCCAGTACGCCGACTACGCATTGTGGCAACGAGCGGTACTCGGTCCCGAGACCGATCCGCTGTCGCTGGCGTCGCGCGAAATCGCTTACTGGAGAGCGACTCTCGAGGATCTACCCGATCAGCTGACTTTGCCGTCGAGCAGGCCGCGCCCCGCAGTGTCCTCGAACGCGGGCAGCAAGCTCCGGGTGGACGTTCCGGCTCGTCTGCACGCCTCGCTGGCGAGCCTGGCCCGTGCCAACAACGCCTCGCTGTTCATGGTCATGCAGTCCGCGTACGCGCTGCTGCTCGCCCGGCTCAGCGGCACCACCGACATCGCCATCGGTGCTCCCGTGGCCGGTCGAGGAGAACCCGCGCTCGACGACCTGGTCGGCATGTTCGTCAACACCCTCGTACTGCGCACCGAAGTCGATCCGGCGCTGACGTTCGAGGAACTCCTCTCGCGCGTTCGTGACACGGACCTGTCCGCCTTCGCGCACGCAGACGTGCCGTTCGAACGCCTCGTCGAGGTGCTGAACCCGGTGCGTTCGACGTCCCGGCACCCGCTGTTCCAGGTCGCCATCTCGCTGGAATCGGCAATGTCTCGCGAACTCACCGTCGGTGGCCTGCGCGCCGAAGCCGCCGAATTCGATGTACCCATCGCCAAATTCGACGTACAGCTGTGGCTGACCGAGCATCTCGACGACGGCGCACCCGCAGGTATCGACGCGGTGTTCGAGTACGCAACGGATCTGTTCGACGCAGATCTCGTCGAGAGTTTCGCGCGTCGCTTCCTGGCCATTCTGGATGCGGTCACCACGGACGCCACCGTGCCGGTCGGCGACGTCACGATCGTCGATGCCGCGGAGCACCGGTCCGTGCTCTCGCAGTGGAACGCCTCCGGAGACGACGTCTCTCGCGAACTCACCCTGGTGGATCTGCTCGACGCTGCTGCCGCGGCGCACCCCGACGCTGTCGCAGTTCGCTTCGACGGCTCGTCGATGACCTACGCCGAGTTCGACGCGCACACCAATCGCCTTGCCCGCGTTCTGATCTCCCACGGTGTCGGCCCGGAAAGCCTGGTCGCCGTCGCCCTCCCTCGCTCGGCGGAACTCGTCGTCGCGCTCGTCGCGGTGATCAAAGCCGGCGGTGGATACCTGCCCGTCGACCCCAGCTACCCACTCGACCGAGTCGAATACATGCTCGACGACGCGCGGCCGACAACCGTTCTACTGTCCGGCTCGGACCGAGTGGAACTGCCGTCCGACGTCGAAACTCGCACCGGCGCAGCACTGCTCGACATCGACACCGTCGATCTGTCGTCGGTGTCCGGCGATCCCGTCACCGACGGTGACCGGACGAGTCCGCTGCGGCCCGAGAACGTCGCCTACGTCATCTACACCTCGGGTTCGACGGGCAAGCCCAAGGGCGTGATGATTCCGCATCGCAACGTCGTTCGGCTGCTCGACAACACCGACTCGGTCTACGGCTTCGGCGCCGACGACGTGTGGACGATGTTCCACTCGTACGCCTTCGACTTCTCGGTGTGGGAGCTGTGGGGCCCGTTGCTCTACGGCGGCACGTTGGTCGTCGTCGACTACTTCACCTCGCGATCGCCGGAGGCATTCCACCGGCTGCTCGTCGACGAACAGGTCACGGTGCTCAACCAGACACCCTCGGCGTTCTATCAGCTCTCCGAGGCCGATCGCACCACGGCAACCGAGCACGGCGAACTGTCGCTGCGCTACGTGATCTTCGGTGGTGAAGCCCTCGAACAACGACGGCTGACCGGGTGGTTCGAGCGGCACGGTCACCGTGCGCCCCAGCTCGTCAACATGTACGGCATCACCGAGACGACCGTGCACGTGTCCTACCGAGCGCTCGACGCCGCGTCCGTCGAGAGCAGTGCGTCGGTGGTCGGCAAGCCGATCGCCGGACTGCGGGTGTTCGTGCTGGACACCCGCCTGCATCCGGTTCCGGTCGGGGTTCCCGGCGAAATGTACGTTGCCGGTGGACAATTGGCCCGTGGTTATCTCGGTCGCCGAGAACTGACATCGGTTCGCTTCGTGGCGAACCCGTTCGCGTCGGGAGCCGACGAGGGGTCGCTGCTGTACCGGACCGGTGACCTCGCACAGTGGAACGCTGCAGGCGAGCTCGAGTACCTCGGTCGTTCGGACGATCAGGTCAAGGTCCGGGGATTCCGCATCGAGCTGGGCGAGGTGGAGGCAGCGGTGACCGCGCAGCCGACCGTCACCCAGGCCGCCGTGATCGTTCGTGAGGACTCTCCCGGTGCAGCTCGGCTCGTCGCCTACGTGGTGTCCGCTGCGGTCGACGGTCGGCCGATCGTCGACATCGAGGACATCAGAACCGGTATCGCAGAGATGCTTCCGGAGTACATGGTGCCGTCGGCCTTCGTGGTGCTCGACGCGATCCCGCTGACCGTCAACGGCAAGCTCGATCGCCGGGCACTGCCGGCTCCGGTGTTCGAGGTGCGCGAGTTCCGTGCTCCGACGACACCGATCGAGGAGATCGTCGCCGACGTCTTCGCCGACGTCCTCGGAGTCGAGCGTGTGGGTCTGGACGACGACTTCTTCGAGCTCGGCGGTAATTCGCTGATCGCCACGCAGGTGGTCTCACGCCTGGGAGTTGCTCTCGATGCCACCGTGCCGGTGCGCATGCTGTTCGAGGCATCGACCGTGGCGTTGCTCGCAGTACGGGTGGAGCAGGCCGCAGGAGAAGGTGGCCGCATCGCGCTCGTCGCGACCGTGCGGCCCGAGCGAATCCCGCTCTCGCTCGCGCAGCAGCGGATGTGGTTCCTCAATCGATTCGACGCCGACTCCACCGCGTACAACATTCCGTTCGCACTGAGACTGACCGGCGAACTCGATGTCGCGGCGCTGCAGGTGGCGATCATGGACGTGATCGACCGGCACGAGTCGCTGCGCACCGTCTACCCGGACACCGCAGCGGGCCCGCAGCAGTCCATCCTCGACGCCGCTCAGACGGTGCCGAACCTGATGCCCGTTCCTACGTCCGCGGCCGATATCCAGCGGCAGGTCTTCTCGCTGGCATCGACGACGTTCGACGTGACGGTCAACGTTCCCATTCAGGCACGCCTGTTCGAGATCGGTCCTCGCGAACACGTCATCGCCATGGTGGTGCACCACATCTCGGCCGACGGCTGGTCGATGGGTCCGCTGGCGCGCGACCTCATGATCGCGTACGCCTCGCGCACCGCGTGGGAGAACCCGGCGTGGATGCCGCTGGAGGTGCAGTACGCCGACTACAGCCTGTGGCAACGTTCGGTACTCGGCTCCGAGGACGATCCGCAATCACTGATCTCCGGTCAGGTCGATTACTGGGCCGACATGCTGGCCGGTCTGCCCGACCAGCTCGATCTCCCGACCGATCGGCCGCGCCCGAATCGCCAGTCCTACCAGGGATCGTCGATCCGATTCGACGTACCGGCCGAGGTCCATCGGGGACTGTCCTCGCTGGCCCACACGCACAACGCCTCGCTGTTCATGGTCGTGCACGCTGCTCTCGCGGTGCTGCTCGCGCGTCTGTCCGGTACCGAGGACATCGCGATCGGTACCCCGGTCGCAGGCCGTGGCGACGCAGCCCTCGACGACGTGGTCGGCATGTTCGTCAACACCCTCGTGTTGCGCACCGACATCGAGTCGGGTCGGACGTTCTCGGAGCAGATCGGGCGCGCCCGCGAAGTGGCGCTCGGCGCGTTCGGACATGCCGATCTGCCGTTCGAGCGTTTGGTCGAGGTGCTCAATCCGTCCCGATCGCAGGCGCGGCACCCCCTGTTCCAGGTGATGCTCTCGTTCGAGAACCTCACCCGCACGCACGTGGACCTACCGGGTCTGTCGGTGGACAGCGTCGCTCTCGATGCCGAGGTGGCGAAGTTCGACCTGCAGTTGACCGTCACCGAGTCCATCGGAGTGGACGGTCGCGGGCAGGGCATGGCCGCCGAGTTGACCTACGCGACCGACCTGTTCGACGCCGCGACGGTGAGAGGGTTCTCCGAACGTTTCGTGCGGATACTCGGTGCCGTGGTGGCAGATCCCTCGCTGTCGGTGGGAGACATCGACCTTCTCGACGACGGCGAGCGCGACCGAGTCGTGACAGCGTGGAACCGCACCGAACACGAGGTACCGGACCAGGTGACGCTGGTCGACCTGTTCGATCGTCAGGTGGCCGAGACTCCGGATGCGCAGGCGTTGGTGTTCGAGGGTGAGCGGTTGACGTATGCGGAGTTCGCGGGGCGTGCGAATCGTCTTGCGCGACTTCTGGTGTCGGTGGGGGTTGGTCCTGATTCGCTGGTGGGGCTCGCGATCGGGCGGAGTCTGGACCTGTTCGTGGGTATGTACGCGATCGTGAAGGCCGGTGCGGGATACGTGCCGATCGATCCGTCGCAGCCGGTGGATCGCAACGAGTACATCGTGGCGACGGCGGCTCCGGTTCGGGTGTTGTCGACGACGCGTGATCATGTGGAGTTCGCGGGGGTCGAGACGGTCGATATCGACGCTGTCGATGTGTCGGGTCTGTCGCCGTTGCCGTTGTCCGATGCCGAGCGCACGGCTCCGTTGCGGGCGTCGAATCTCGCGTATGTGATCTTCACGTCGGGTTCGACGGGTCGTCCGAAGGGTGTGGGGGTTTCGCACGAGGCGATCGTGAATCGGTTGTTGTGGATGCAGCACGAGTACGGGTTGAGCGCCGGGGATGTGGTGTTGCAGAAGACTCCGTCGACGTTCGATGTGTCGGTGTGGGAGTTTTTCTGGGCGTTGCAGAACGGGGCGTCGGTGGCCATCGCTGTTCCGGATGGTCATCGGGATGCGTTGTATCTGCTCGATGTGATTGCTCGTGAGCATGTGTCGGTGGTGCACTTCGTGCCGTCGATGATGTCGGTGTTCGTACCCGAGGTGGAGCGACGCCGAGCGTCGGGTGCCTCGCTGCGATTGGTGTTCGCATCCGGTGAGGCGTTGGCTCCCACCACGGCCCGCGCGCTACGGCGGGCAATCGCGGGAGTGGAGTTGCACAACCTGTACGGCCCGACCGAGGCTGCGGTCGACGTGACCTATCACGCGGTCACGGACGAGGATTCGGAAGTTATGCCCATCGGTGCGCCGGTGTGGAACACCTCTGTCTACGTGCTCGATTCGCGACTGAATCCCACTCCCGTCGGTGTCGCAGGTGAGCTCTATCTCGCGGGTACTCAGCTGGCACGTGGCTATGTGGGACGGTCGGACCTGACCGCGGACCGCTTCGTGGCCCATCCGTTCGCAACGGGCGGCAGGCGCCTCTATCGCACCGGCGATGTCGTGCGGTGGAACCGCAACGGCGAACTGGAATACGTCGGTCGGTCGGACTTCCAGGTGAAGCTGCGCGGCCTGCGCATCGAACTCGGCGAGATCGAATCGGCACTGTTGGCGCAACGCTCGATCTCCCAGGCGGTCGTGGTGGTCCGCCACGAGCAACTCGTCGGGTACGTCGTGCCGTCCGGTGCCTCGGTGGAGACCGGGGCAGTCCTCGGCGCGCTGCGGTCTCGACTGGCGGAGTACATGGTGCCGTCGACGCTGATCGTGCTCGAGGAATTCCCGCTCGGAGCGAGTGGAAAGCTCGACCGCAAGGCCCTGCCCGATCCCGCTTTCGAGGTGACCGAGTACCGGGAACCGACCAACGACATCGAACGGACCGTTGCCGAGGTCTTCGCCCAGGTCCTCGGACTCGAGCGTGTCGGTCTGGACGACGACTTCTTCGATCTCGGTGGAAACTCCCTCATCGCAACGCAACTGGTGTCGCGACTGGGTGTCGCCATGGACACCCGAATCGCGGTGCGAGAGCTCTTCGACACCTCGACGGTGGCCGATCTGGCCGCGCGGTTGGGCACACTGGTCGCCACCGGAAGCCGTCCACCGCTGGTGCCTCAACAACGGCCGCAACATATTCCGTTGTCTCTGGCGCAGCAGCGTATGTGGTTCCTCAACAAGTTCGACGTCGAATCCGCGGCCAACAACATTCCGATCGCCGTGCGACTGTCCGGTCTGCTGGACCGTCGCGCCATGCAGATCGCGGTCGCGGACGTCGTGGCCCGGCAGCAGTCCCTGCGTACGGTGTTCCCGGAGACCGACGGAACCGCTCATCAGGTCATCGTCGACGCAGCATCGGCCACACCGGATCTGACGCCCATCGAGATCGCCGCCCACGATGTCGCGGGCGCGTTGCGAGATCTGGCGACCACCGGATTCGACCTGTCGAAGGACCTGCCCTTCCGGACCAGACTCTTCGAGGTCAGCCCAACCGAGCACCTGTTGGTTTTCGTCGTCCACCACATCGCGGCCGACGGATTCTCGCTGGGCCCGCTCACCCGAGACGTGATGAACGCGTACGCGGCTCGCTCGCTGAACCAGGAGCCCTTCTGGTCTCCGCTGCCGGTCGACTATGCCGATTACAGCCTCTGGCAGCGCGAAGTACTCGGTTCCGAGGACGATCCGCAGTCGGTCGTGTCGCAGCAGATCGACTACTGGACAACCGCTCTGGCCGGCCTGCCGGACCAGCTCGACGTGCCGTCCGATCGCCCGAGGCCCGTGGTGGCATCCAACAGTGGTGCGCTCGTGCGGTTCTCCATCGACGAGGATCTGCACCGCGCACTGATCGATGCCGCCAGAGCAGAGAACGCATCGCTGTTCATGGTGGTGCACACATCGTTGGCCGTACTGCTGTCGCGGTTGTCCGGCGAAGCCGACATCGCGATCGGCACCCCGGTCGCCGGTCGTGGCGAGGCCGCCCTGGACGACTTGATCGGCATGTTCGTCAACACCCTGGTGTTGCGCACCGAGATCGACACCTCGCGTCGATTCGACCAGGTACTCGCCGACACCCGCGAGACCGACCTGTCGGCCCTGGCCCACGTGGACGTACCGTTCGAGCGTCTCGTCGAAATCCTGAACCCCGCCCGATCCACGGCTCGTCATCCCCTCGTGCAGGTGGTGCTCGCGTTCCAGAACCTGGGACAGAAGGATCTCGAACTGCCCGGACTGTCGGTCTCGGGTGTCGACTTCGAGACGCTGGTCGCGCTGTTCGATCTGCAGTTCACGTTCGTCGAGTCGATCGGACCCAGCGGCGCTCCGCAGGGCATGACCGTCGACGTCACCTACGCCACCGATCTCTTCGACGAGGCCACGGTCGTCGCGCTCGGCGATCGCCTGATCACAGTTCTCGAAGCCGTCGCGGGCAACCTCTCGACCGTGGTCGGCGACATCGAATTGCTCGAGCCCGTCGAACGCAGGCGGGTGCTGGTCGACTGGAACGACACCGAGCACGAGCTCGACCGGGCCCAGACATTGGCCTCGCTCGCCGGGCAGGTCGATTCGGCCTCTCCTGCACTGGTTTTCGGAGACGACACTCTCACTCACGGCGAATTCCAGGAGCGGGTCGCCCGCCTGGCTCGGTACCTGATCGCCCACGGTGTCGGACCCGAGAGCGCGGTGGGCATCGCTGCCCGTCGCTCGGCGGAACTGCTCGTCGGAATTCATGCGATCATCGCCGCCGGTGGTGCGTACGTTCCGATCGATCCGGACCAACCGGCCGAGCGGATCGCGCACATTCTCGGAACCGCGGCACCGGTCTGCGTGCTGGCCACGTCGCGCGACGAGGTGGCGGCCGACGGCGTCGAGGTCATCGATATCGACACCCTCGATCTGTCCGGCTTCTCCGATACGCCGATCACCGACGCGGACCGAATCAGTGCGCTGGCACCGTCGAACACCGCCTACGTCATCTTCACATCGGGTTCGACCGGCCAGCCCAAGGGCGTGGCCGTCACGCACGAGGCGATCGTCAACCGCCTGCTGTGGATGCAGTCGGAGTACGAGCTCGCCACCGACGACGTCGTGCTGCAGAAGACCCCTGTCACGTTCGACGTGTCGGTATGGGAACTGTTCTGGCCGTTGCAGATCGGTGCGAAACTGGTCATCGCGAAGCCCGAGGGCCATCGCGACCCGCAGTACCTGCTCGAGACGATCGAGGCGCAGTCCGTCACCACGGCACACTTCGTACCGTCGCTGCTCGAGGTCTTCGTCTCCGTCGTGGCCGCGGCACCGTCGCCTGCGGCCACCTCTCTGCGGACTCTGTTCGCGTCCGGGGAGGCGCTGCCCGCCGAGGTCGGCGACCGGCTCCGACGCGTCCTGCCGGGCGTGGCGCTGCACAACCTCTACGGTCCAACCGAGGCTGCGGTCGACGTCACCTATCACGCGGTGACGGAGGCGGACGTCGACCTCGTTCCGATCGGTGTGCCGGTGTGGAACACCAGAACGTATGTTCTCGACGCTCGACTGTCTCCGGTCGCTCCCGGGGTGGCGGGCGAGCTGTACCTCGCCGGGGTTCAGCTGGCGCGCGGCTATCTCGGACGGACGGACCTGACGGCCGATCGGTTCCTTCCCGACCCGTTCGGAGAACCGGGTACTCGCATGTACCGCACCGGTGACCTGGTGCGCTGGCGTGCAGTGTCCTCGGGTTCGGGACGGCTGGAGTACCTGGGCCGCACCGACTTCCAGGTCAAGCTGCGTGGACTGCGCATCGAACTCGGCGAGATCGAGACCGTGTTGCGCAGACACCCGTCCGTGGAATCCGCCGTCGTTCTGGTTCGGCAGACCGCTGCCGCGGGCGACCAGCTGGTCGCCTACGTGGTACCCGCGGTCGGCGGGACCGTCGACGTCGCCGAGCTGGCCGACTTCGCGTCGCGCTCGCTCGCGAGCTACATGGTTCCGGCCGCGACCGTCGTGCTCGACGCACTGCCGCTCACGCCCAACGGCAAGCTCGATCGTCGCGCTCTGCCGGAGCCGAACATCGAGCAGCGCCCATTCCGCGCGCCGTCCACCACATCGGAAATCGTTGTGGCAGAGGTGTTCCGCGATGTTCTCGGTATCGATGTCGTCGGTGCCGACGACGAGTTCTTCGCTCTCGGCGGCAACTCCCTCGTCGCCACGAGAGTCGCGTCGAGAATCGGCGCGGCACTCGACACCACCGTGACCGTTCGGACGATCTTCGAGGCCTCGACCGTGTCCGCACTGGCGGCCAAGCTCGACGAGCTCTCGGGTTCGGGCCGTCGAATTCCTCTGGTGCGCACCGATCTACCGGACCTGGTACCGCTCTCGCTCGCGCAGCGCCGGATGTGGTTCCTCAATCGGTTCGACCCCGAATCCGCGACGGAGAACCTCCCTGTCGCCATCGAGCTCAGCGGCGATCTCGACATTGCCGCTCTGCGCGCGGCAGTGGCCGACGTGGTCGAGCGACACGAGTCCCTGCGAACGGTCTACCCGGAGGTCGACGGCGTCGCCTCTCAGGTGATCGTTCCTGCGGAACAGGTGACGCCGGATCTGGTGCCGGCTGCGACCACCACCGCCGAACTTCCGTCGGCCCTGGCGGCGCTGGCCATGGGCGGGTTCGACGTCACCGCTGCGCCGCCGTTGCGTGCGGCGTTGTTCGAGCTCGACTCGGACCGCCACGTTCTCGCGTTCGTCACCCACCACATCGCTGCGGACGGCTTCTCGATCGGTCCCATGACTCGGGATCTGATGGTTGCGTACGCAGCCCGTAGCGCGGGCACCGAGCCCGGTTGGACTCCACTCGCCGTCCGCTACGTCGACTACACCCTCTGGCAGCAGGCCGTCCTCGGTTCCGAGGACGATCCGACGTCACCGGTCTCGAACCAGATTCGGCACTGGACTCGTGCGCTGTCCGCGCTGCCGGACGAGGTCACCTTCCCCGGCGATCGTGTCCGCCCGGACCGGTCGTCGTACCGCGGCGGCAACATCACGCTCGCCCTCGACGCCGAGACGCACGGCCGCCTCGGCGACGTGGCCCGCGCCAACCAGAGCTCGCTGTTCATGGTGTTGCACTCCTCGCTCGCCGTGCTGCTGGCCCGACTGTCCGGTGAGACCGACATCGCGATCGGAACCCCGGTCGCAGGGCGCGGTGAGGCAGCCCTCGACGACGTCATCGGAATGTTCGTCAACACACTGGTGCTGCGGACCGACATCGATCACGGCGACGCGTTCACCGAGCTTCTGGCTCGGGCACGCGAGACGGACCTGTCGGCGTTCGCCCACGCCGAGGTGCCGTTCGAGCGGCTCGTCGAGGTACTCGACCCACCGCGGTCGGCTGCTCGTCACCCGCTCGTCCAGGTGATGCTCACCGTGCAGAACATGGAGCAGACCGAGCTCGAACTCCCCGGCCTGAGCGTGCGCGCAGTCGACCTCGACGTCGAGACGGCCAAGTTCGACGTTCAGTTCACCTTCACCGAGAACCACGTCGACGGCGGCATGACCATCGACGTCACCTTCGCCCGCGACCTGTACGACGACAGCACGGCACGTGCACTCGGTGAACGCCTGATCCGCGTCCTCGAGTCCGTTGCCGGCGATCCGGGTCAGCGAATCGGCGACCTCCCGGTGATGGACGAAGCCGAACGCGGCCGGGTGCTCGCGCTCGCCCAGGACGCGCCTGCCGTCGCCGATTCGCTCGACACGATCGTCGATCTGTTCGCCGCTCGGGTGGCCGAGGACCCCGACGCTCCGGCAGTGGTGTTCGAGGGTGCTCACCGAAGTTACCGAGAGATCGACGAGTCCTCGACTGCGTTGGCGAGAATCCTCGCCGCTCAGGGAGTAGGGCCGGAGTCGTTGGTGGCCGTCGTGCTGCCGCGCACCGCCGATCTCGTCGTGGCACTGCTCGCGGTGCTCAAAGCCGGTGGTGCCTACGTCCCGATCGATCCGTCCTACCCGGCCGACCGGATCGAATTCGTGCTCACCGATTCTCGTCCGGTTGCCGTACTGACATGGACCGGTGTGGACGTCGCGCTTCCCGCAACGCTTCCCAGGATCGATATCGACACGGCCCCGGCCGAGGGCGACGGGGCGTCGGCCGATCCGGTTCCGGCGTCCGCGGCATCGACGGCGTACGTCATCTACACCTCGGGCTCGACGGGCAAGCCGAAGGGCGTTCTGATCCCGCATCGCAACGTCGTACGGTTGTTGGCGAACACGGCTCGGCACTTCGATTTCGGTCGACACGACGTGTGGACGCTGTTCCACTCGTTCGCGTTCGACTTCTCGGTGTGGGAACTGTGGGGCCCGCTGACCACCGGCGGTAGCGTCGTCGTGGTCGACTACTTCACCTCCCGGTCGCCGGAAGCATTGCGGGAGTTGCTCGTTCGTGAGCGTGTCACCGTTCTCAACCAGACTCCGTCCGCCTTCTACCAGTTCGATCAGGTCGATCGCACCGCAGGCTCGGCAGACGACTATTCGTTGCGGTACATCGTGTTCGGTGGTGAGGCGTTGGAACTGCGACGACTCACCGGATGGTTCGAGCGTCACGGCGACGATTCCCCGCAACTGGTCAACATGTACGGCATCACCGAAACCACGGTGCACGTCTCGCACCGTGTCGTGGACGCGCGGTCCGCGGCACAGGCATCGGGATCCCTTGTGGGACGAGCCATCTCCGGGCTGTCGGTGTACGTACTGGATTCACGGCTGTCGCTGGTACCCGCAGGTGTACCGGGGGAGATGTACGTCTCCGGTGGTCAGGTCGCGCGCGGGTATCTCGGTCGCGCGGGATTGAGCGCGACGAGGTTCGTCGCCGATCCTTTCGCAGGCGACGGATCGGTGCTCTACCGCACCGGCGACGTGGCACGGTGGTCCACCGACGGCGAACTCGAGTTCGTCGGTCGCGCCGACGACCAGGTCAAGATCCGTGGTTTCCGCATCGAGCTGGGCGAGGTCGAATCCGCCGTCGCATCCGCTCCCGCCGTCGGGCAGGCAGCGGTGATCGTGCGCGAGGACACTCCCGGTGCCGCACGCCTGGTTGCGTACGTCGTGCCCGCGGCCGAGTCGACGATCGACATCGACGTCGTCAGGGCAGCGGTCGGGGAGAATCTTCCCGAGTACATGGTGCCCTCGGCGTTCGTGGTTCTCGACGCGATTCCCCTGACCGCCAACGGAAAACTGGACCGACGAGCCCTGCCCGAGCCGGCGGCGCGCACACGTGAGTTCCGGCCACCGACCACTCCGGTGGAGGGCATGGTCGCCGATGTCTTCGCCGACGTTCTCGGCATCGAACGGGTCGGTCTCGACGACGACTTCTTCGAGCTCGGCGGCAACTCGCTGGTCGCGACGCAGGTGGTGTCCAGGCTGGGTGCTGCAGCGCAGACGACCGTTCCCGTCCGCGCGCTGTTCGAGGCCCCGACGGTCGCTGCTCTGGCAGCGCGGGTCGAGCAGGGTTCGGGCGCAGCTGCGCGTCCGGCGCTGGTGGCATCGACGCGACCGAGCCGAGTGCCGCTCTCGCTCGCACAGCAGCGGATGTGGTTCCTCAACCGCTTCGACTCCGAGTCCACGGCGTACAACATCCCGTTCGCGCTTCGGCTCAGCGGACGCCTCGACGTCGACGCGTTGCAGCGTGCCGTCTCCGACGTGATCGAGCGTCACGAAACTCTGCGATCGGTGTACCCGGAGTCACCCGAGGGCCCACACCAGGTGATCGTGCCGATGTCGGAGGTGCCGACCACACTCGAGGTGATCGACACCGACGCGGAGTCGGTGACCGCTCGGGTTCTGGAACTTCTGTCGGCGACCTTCGACGTCACGACCCGGGTTCCGCTGAAGACCGCGCTCTTCCGCGTCTCGGACACCGAGTTCGTACTCGGAATGGTCATCCACCACATCAGCGCCGACGGTCTGTCGGTGATGCCGTTGTCCACAGACGTCATGACCGCATATGCCGCTCGCACCCGCGGCTCCGATCCCGCGTGGGCGCCGCTGCCGGTGCAGTACGCCGATTACGCACTGTGGCAGCGCCAGGTCCTCGGATCCGAGGAGGACTCGGAATCGATTGCTGCGCAGCAGATTCGGTACTGGGAAGCTGCGCTGGCCGAGCTGCCCGAGCAGATCGAACTTCCGCTGGATCGTCCGCGTCCCGCCGAGCAGACCTTCCGGGGCGGCCGTATCGATTTCCGGATCGACGCAGCCGCGCACGCTCGACTGACCGGACTGGCACGTGCGCACAACGCGACGGTGTTCATGGCGGTGCACGCGGCGTTCGCCGTCCTGCTCTCGCGTATATCGGGATCGCCGGACATCGTCGTCGGAACCCCCATCGCGGGTCGCGGCGAAGCGGCCATCGAAAACCTCGTCGGCATGTTCGTCAACACGTTGGTGCTGCGGCTCGACGTCGCGGGGGGAGCGAGTTTCGAGGACCTTCTCGACGCGGCTCGAGAGACCGACCTGCAGGCGTTCGCCAACTCCGACATACCGTTCGAGCGGCTCGTCGAGGTGGTCAACCCCACCCGGTCGACGGCGCGTCACCCGCTGTTCCAGGTCGGCTTCTCGTTCCAGAACTTCGCTCGCCGAGAATTCGAGCTCGACGGACTGGACATCTCGGCACTGGACACCGAGACCGGGACGTCGCAGTTCGACCTGCACCTGATCGTCTCGGACGCCCCGCGCGAGGACGAGGTGTCGGGCGGCTTCGATGCCTTGTTGACGTATGCGACCGATCTGTTCGACGAGCGCACCGCTCGCTCGCTCGTCGCCCGGTTCGAGGCCGTTCTCGACGCCGTCGCGGCGTCCCCGTCGACGCCGGTCGGCGATCTCGATCTGTTCCTCGACGGTGAGCTGCCCGCCATCGTCGACGAGTGGAACGACACCGACCGCGACTTCGATTCCGCAGACGGCACCACGCTCGCCGATCTGTTCGTGGACTCGGCAGCGCGCAACGGTGACGCCGTTGCACTCGTGCACGACGACGGGACGCTGACGTACGGTGAGTTCTCCGAACGGGTCTCGCGTCTGGCCCGCCACCTGATCGGCCTGGGCGTCGGACCCGAAGTGCCGGTGGGGCTTGCCATTCGGCGATCGGTGGATCTGCTCGTGGGCATGTACGCCATCTCCGTGGCCGGTGGTGCCTACGTCCCGATCGATCCGGATCAGCCGGCCGAGCGCAACGCGCTCGTGTTGGAGACCGCAGGTCCGCTGTGCGTGCTGACATCCGGTGCCGTCGGTCCGGAGATCTCCTCTGCAGCCACGGTCGTCGATCTGACACAGCTCGATCTCGCAAGCTTCTCGCCCGCGCCGGTGGATGCCTCGGAGCGCTCGGGTGTGCTTTCCGCCGACAACACCGCTTACGTCATCTTCACGTCCGGCTCCACCGGACGCCCCAAGGGCGTTGCGGTCTCGCACGGTGCCGTCGTCAACCAGTTGAACTGGTTGCGTGCGGAGTACGGCCTCGACGAGACCGATGCGGCGCTGCTCAAGACCGCAGCGACGTTCGACCTGTCGGTGTGGGAGTTCTGGTCGCAGCTGACTTCGGGTGGACGACTCGTCGTCGCGAATCCGGAGGGGCATCGCGATCCCGATTACCTGCTCACGCTGGTCCGTCGACACTCGGTGACGACGTTGCATCTGGTCCCGTCGATGTTGTCGATGCTCGGCACCGTTGCCGCGGGCGAACTGTCACCCGATCTGCGACGCGTCCTGGCCATCGGCGAAGCACTACCCGCGGCGGTTGCGCAGGATTTCCGGCGGCACAACGGTTCTGCCGAGCTGCACAATCTCTACGGCCCGACCGAGGCAGCGGTGTCGGTGACCTCGCACCCGGTCACCGATGCCGACACCGTCGACGTGCCGATCGGCGTGCCCGAGGCCAACACCGCCGTGTTCGTGCTGGACTCTCGCCTGCATCCGGTTCCGGCCGGGGTCACCGGAGAGCTCTACCTCGCGGGCACGCAACTCGCGCGGGGATACTTCGGGCGAGCAGACCTCACCGCGGAACGGTTCGTGGCCAATCCGTTCGACACGAACGGAACGCGGATGTATCGCACGGGCGATCTCGTGCGCTGGCGGGTTCCGCTCGTCGACGGCGAACCGGCAGCGGCCCGCCTCGAGTACATCGAGCGCGCCGACTTCCAGGTCAAGATCCGCGGATTCCGCATCGAACTCGGTGAGATCGAGGCAGCCCTGCGCGCTCAGGCAACGGTGGCCGACACCGCCGTCGTGGTGCACAGCGGCGAATCGATGGGGGACCAGCTGGTCGCCTACGTCGTCGGGCAGTCCGGGGCGATACTCGACGTGGCGAGTGTCGAAGCCGAACTCGCTCGCGCCGTGCCGTCGTACATGGTTCCTGCAGCGTTCGTCGTCCTCGATGCCCTGCCGCTCAACGCAAACGGCAAACTGGATCGACGGGCCCTTCCGGCACCGCAGTTCGAGGTTGCCGAGTTCCGGGCCCCGGTCACTCCGATCGAGGAGATCGTCGCGTCCACCGTGGCGGAACTGCTCGGCCTCGACCGCGCCGGACTCGACGACGACTTCTTCGCGCTCGGTGGAAACTCATTGGTCGCAACACAATTGGTCTCGAGGTTGGGTCAGGCGCTCGACGCTCAGATTCCGGTGCGAGCAGTGTTCGCGGCGTCCACCGTCGCGGGCCTGGCCGCCCACATCGCCCCGCTCGTCGGTGGCGGTGCGCGCCGAGAACTGACCGTCAGAGAGCGACCCGATCTGCTTCCGCTCTCGATCGCTCAGGAAAGAATGTGGACGATCAACCGGATCGACCCCGGTTCCTCGGCCTACAACATCCCGGTCGCGGTCCGGTTGACCGGCGAGCTCGACATCGACTCCCTGCGCGGGGCATTCGACGACGTTCTCGGACGCCACGAGATTCTGCGCACGGCGTACCCCGACTCGGTGGACGGGCCGGTCCAGCAGATCGGTTCCGTCGCCGAGGTAGGAATCGAGCTGACGCCCGAGCAGGTGGAACCGGATGCGGTGATCTCCCGCCTGACCGAAACCCTCGGTGCCGGGTTCGACGTCACGAAGTCGGTTCCGGTGCGGGCTGCTCTGCTACAGGTCGGCGAGAACGAACACGTACTGGCCGTGGTGGCTCACCACATCGCCGCCGACGGCTTCTCGATGGGTCCGCTGATCCGGGATGTCATGGTGGCCTACACCGCTCGGGTTGCGGGGGAGATGCCGGCATGGACGCCGCTACCGGTCCAGTACGCCGACTTCGCACTGTGGCAGCGTGAGGTGCTCGGCAGCGAGAGCGATCCCGACAGTCCGCTCGCGAAGCAGCTCGCGTACTGGACGACCGAGTTGGCGGGAGCACCGGAACAGTTGGCGCTCCCGCTGGATCGACCGCGGCCGCCTCGCCCGACGATGCAGGGTGCCTCGTACGATTTCTCGTTCGGCACCGACATCGCATCGGCGATCGAGAAGATCGCTCGCGAACACTCCGCGACGACGTTCATGGTGGTGCACAGCGCCTTCGCCGTGCTGCTCTCGAGGCTGAGCAACTCCTCCGACATCAGCATCGGCACACCCACTGCAGGTCGCGGCGAACAGCAACTCGACGAGCTCGTCGGCATGTTCGTCAACACGCTCGTGTTGCGCACTCGACTGAACCAGAGCGGTACGTTCGTCGAGCTGTTGCAGCAGGCCAAGGACAAGGATCTGGCGGCGTTCGGTCACGCTGACGTCCCCTTCGAGCGACTCGTCGACGCACTGGGCCGGGCGCGATCGAGTGCCTACACTCCGCTGTTCCAGGCGATGTTGACGTTCCAGAACCACGTGACCGGAACGTTCGAGCTGCCGGGTCTGCAGGTGCAGGCCTTGCCCGCGGGCGAGGACCAGGCCAAGTTCGATCTGCAGCTGACCGCCGTCGAACGATTCGACGACACCGGGGCACTGCGCGACATCGAGGCGACGTTCACCTACGCAACGGCGATCCTCGACGAGTCGTCGATCGCGACCTTCGCCGATCGGTTGCTGCGAATTCTGAACGCCGTCGTCTCGGATCCGGACGTGGTGCTGAAGTCGATCGACATCCTCTCCGACGAGGAGAAGGCGGAGTTCGCACCGCGAACCAAACCCAAGACGGTGGACGATCTGCCCGAACTGGTTGCCCGGGCAGCGACCGTCGCACCCGATGCGGTGGCCATCGAACACGAATCGACAACGGTCGATTTCGCTGCTCTGCACGCCAAACTGGCGCAGATGTCGGCAACGATGGGCTCTGCGATGAAGCCGCAGGCTCTGGTGACGGTCACGCTGTCGGCACTGATTCCGGGTATCTTGCCCGCCCTCGGTGCGGAGGGGCTGACCGCCGCTCTGGCATCGTTGATCGAACGGGCGGAGTCGGTGATCGCGTCGTCGTGACGAATGCCGAGTTCGCCGGTTGTGCACGTGGATCGATCAGGAGGAAAAGTTAGATGGCGGTAGGACGTCGAAGCGATGCAGCTCTGACGGTCGAGGACCTTCCGCGCTTGGTTCGGAGCGTTGCAGCGGTCGAACCCGACCGCGTGGCTCTCACGCACCTCGGTACGGAACTGACCTACGCCCGCCTGGACGAGGAGATCACCACCCTCGACGCGGCCATGGGAGGCGTCCTCGGCCCCGACGCGCTGGTCCCGGTCGTGCTGTCCAACACCCTCGCGGGCCTCATCGAGGCCACCGAGGGTGGTCTGGACGCCGTCGTGTCGACCGTCGTCACCGATGCAGTGTCCGTTCTCGGTGACGACGATTCGACGTCGAGCCCGGCCGATCCCGAAGCCACCACGCTGTACACACTGTTCGCCGATCAGGCCGAGCGCACCCCGGATGCACCTGCGCTGGTCTTCGGCGACGAGACTCGAACCTATGCCGAGTTCGCCGCGTCGGTCGAGCGTCTCGCCCGAGTGCTGATCGCACGGGGCGTCGGCCCCGATTCGGCGGTGGGACTGTCGATTCGCCGATCGTTCGATCTGCTGGTGGGTATGTACGCCGTCTCCGCAGCAGGCGGAGCCTACGTTCCGTTGGACCCGGATCATCCGATCGATCGACTCGGGTACGTTCTCGACACCGCGAACCCGGTCCTGGTCCTGACGACCACGAACGACCTGCCGCAGTTGCCCGAGGATACCGTCACGGTTCTCGTCGACGACGTCGACCTGACCGATGTGTCGGGAGGGCGGATCACCGATGCGGATCGACGTGGCACCCTGACCGAGGACGACCTCGCCTACGTCATCTTCACGTCCGGTTCGACGGGACGTCCGAAGGGTGTGGCGGTGAGCCACCGCGCCATCGTCGCCAACATCTCCTGGCGTCAGCGCGAGTACGCGATGAGCGCTGCCGACGTCGTGTTGCAGAAGACTCCGTTCACGTTCGACGTGTCGGTGTGGGAGTTCTTCTGGCCGTTGCAGATCGGTGCCACGCTCGTGATCGCCGAGCCCGACGGACACCGCGACCCCGCCTATCTCGCCCGCATCATCGGCGAGCGCAGCGTGACCGTGACGCACTTCGTGCCGTCCATGCTCTCGGTGTACGTCGCCGAACCCACTGCTGCGCAGGTCGATTCGCTTCGGATGGTGTTCGCCTCCGGTGAGGCCCTCCCGGCGCGGACCGTCAACGCGTTCCACTCCATCTCGAACGCGGAACTGCACAACCTCTACGGGCCGACCGAAGCGGCCGTCGACGTCACGTACTACCGAACCCAGCAGGTGGAAGAAGCCTCGGTACCGATCGGCGCTGCCGTCGACGACACCGACCTCTACGTGCTCGACGAAGGACTGCGGCGCTCACCCCGCGGAGTCGAGGGAGAGCTCTATCTCGCGGGCGTGCAGCTCGCTCGCGGATACCTCGGCCGCACCGACCTGACCGCCGACCGGTTCGTGGCCGACCCGTTCGGTGAGCCGGGTGACCGCATGTACCGCACCGGTGACCTGGTGCGCCGACGCGGCGACGGCCTCATCGAGTACATCGGGCGCACCGACTTCCAGATCAAGCTGCGTGGCCTGCGCATCGAGCTGGGCGAAATCGAATCGGCGCTGCTCGCCGAGCCCGAGGTGACTCAGGCGGCCGTGCTGCTCCATTCGTCCGAGCAGTCGGAACAGCAGCTCGTCGGATACGTCGTCAGCACCGATCCCGATCTCGATCACGACGGCCTCGCGGACGCGGTGCGACGGCGCATGCCGGAATACATGGTGCCGTCGGTGTTCGTCGTCCTGGACGAGTTTCCGCTGAACGCGAGCGGCAAACTCGACCGGAAAGCGCTGCCTGCGCCCGATTTCGCATCGCAGGTGCAGGAATACCGCGCACCGAGCACCGAGACCGAGACCGCGTTGGTCTCGATCTTCGAGACCGTGCTCGGTATCGAACGTATCGGTGTCGACGACGACTTCTTCGCACTCGGCGGCAACTCCCTCAACGCCACCCGCGTGATCGCGCGGGTCAACGCCGAACGCGGTTCGGCCGTCGACGTCCGTGCCTTCTTCGACGCTCCGACCGTTGCCGAACTCGCCGCGGCCGTGGACGCGTCGGATTCGACCGGCCACCGCATTCCGTTGACCGCGCAGCCGGATCACGACCACGTCCCGCTGTCGCTGGCTCAGCAGCGCATGTGGTTCCTCAACAGATTCCAACCCGAATCCGCCGTCAACAACATCCCGGTGGCCCTGACCCTGTCCGGTGCACTCGACCTCACGGCGCTGCGTGCCGCGCTCGCCGACGTTCTCGATCGGCACGAGTCGCTGCGCACCGTGTTCCCGGACCGCGACGGTGTCGGCTACCAGCACGTACTCCCATCCGATTCGGCAACAGTCGAACTGGAGATCTCGGCGGCGGACGAGGCGGAGCTTCCCGCCACCCTGCTCGAGTTCGCTCTACGCCCGTTCGACCTGTCGGTGCAGCTACCCTTCCGGACATTGCTGCTCGCGTTGTCGGACACCGAGCACGTGCTCGCGTTCGTGGTCCACCACATCGCCGCCGACGGATTCTCCATGGGTCCGCTCACTCGCGACGTGGTGACGGCCTACGTTGCCCGCTCGAACGGCCACGACCCGCAGTGGACGCCGCTCGAGGTGCAGTACGCCGACTTCACGCTGTGGCAGAGAAAGGTTCTCGGCAACGAGGACGACCCCGAGTCGGTGCTCTCGGCTCAGCAGGAATATTGGCGCGGACGCCTCGGCGGAGCGCCCGACCAACTGGAACTGCCGACCGACCGGCCCCGTCCTGCCGTCGCCACCACCCGAGGTGGCACGTACACGTTCGAGATCGATGCAGACCTGGTTCTCTCGCTCGAGAAGCTCGGCCGCGCACACGGTGCGACCACCTTCATGGTCGTGCACGCCGCACTGGCGATTCTGCTCGCCAAACTCTCTGCCAGCGAGGACATCTCGATCGGCACACCGGTGGCCGGACGTGGCGACGCAGTGCTCGACAACGTCATCGGTATGTTCGTCAACACCCTGGTTCTGCGCACCGCCGTCGAATCGGACGCGACGTTCGAGGACTTCCTGCGTGAGGTGAGAGGCGTCGACCTCGCGGCGTTCTCGCACGCCGACGTGCCGTTCGAGAAGCTGGTCGACGCGTTGGCTCCGGCGCGGTCGCAGGCCCGCCATCCGCTGTTCCAGGTGATGCTCACGTTCCAGAATCTCGACCAGACCTCGGTGGAGATCCCGGGTCTTCGCGTTGCCGCACTCGACTACGAGGCGGATCTGGCGAAGTTCGACCTGCAGGTGACGTTGTGGAATTCGATTGCCGCAGAAGGCGAGCCGTCGGGTCTGACCGTGGCGCTGACCTACGCCGCCGACCTCTTCGACGAATCCACTATGGCCGAATTCGGTCGGCGGTTCGAGCGGATTCTGGCAGCGATCACCGACTCGCCCACGGCAACGATCGGTGACATCCACCTGATCGACCCGGCCGAGCGTACGTCTGTTCTCGCGCTCGGTGCCGGAGAGGTGACCGAAATCGATTCGGGCACAACGCTGGTCGACCTGTTCGATCGTCAGGTGGCCGAGACTCCGGATGCGCAGGCGTTGGTGTTCGAGGGTGAGCGGTTGACGTATGCGGAGTTCGCGGGGCGTGCGAATCGTCTTGCGCGACTTCTGGTGTCGGTGGGGGTTGGTCCTGATTCGCTGGTGGGGCTCGCGATCGGGCGGAGTCTGGACCTGTTCGTGGGTATGTACGCGATCGTGAAGGCCGGTGCGGGATACGTGCCGATCGATCCGTCGCAGCCGGTGGATCGCAACGAGTACATCGTGGCGACGGCGGCTCCGGTTCGGGTGTTGTCGACGACGCGTGATCATGTGGAGTTCGCGGGGGTCGAGACGGTCGATATCGACGCTGTCGATGTGTCGGGTCTGTCGCCGTTGCCGTTGTCCGATGCCGAGCGCACGGCTCCGTTGCGGGCGTCGAATCTCGCGTATGTGATCTTCACGTCGGGTTCGACGGGTCGTCCGAAGGGTGTGGGGGTTTCGCACGAGGCGATCGTGAATCGGTTGTTGTGGATGCAGCACGAGTACGGGTTGAGCGCCGGGGATGTGGTGTTGCAGAAGACTCCGTCGACGTTCGATGTGTCGGTGTGGGAGTTTTTCTGGGCGTTGCAGAACGGGGCGTCGGTGGCCATCGCTGTTCCGGATGGTCATCGGGATGCGTTGTATCTGCTCGATGTGATTGCTCGTGAGCATGTGTCGGTGGTGCACTTCGTGCCGTCGATGATGTCGGTGTTCGTACCCGAAGCTCGGCGCGCACCGCACGCTGCCGAATCGCTCCGCCTGGTCTTCGCCTCCGGCGAAGCGCTTCCCCCCACGACAGCGCATGCGTTGCGCGCTGCCCTGCCACAACTGTCACTGCACAACCTGTACGGCCCCACCGAGGCTGCCGTCGACGTGACCTATCACGCGGTCACGGACGAGGACTCGGAAGTCATGCCCATCGGTGCGCCGGTGTGGAACACCTCTGTCTACGTGCTCGACTCGCACCTGGTTCCGGTACCGGCAGGGGTGACCGGCGAGCTCTATCTCGCAGGCACTCAGCTGGCCCGCGGCTACGTGGGACGCCCCGACCTGACCGCGGACCGCTTCGTCGCGGATCCGTTCGGACCCGGGGGTTCTCGGATGTACCGCACCGGTGACGTGGTGCGGTGGCTTCCCGATGGTGAACTGGAGTACATCGGTCGGTCGGACTTCCAGGTGAAGCTGCGCGGCCTGCGCATCGAACTCGGCGAGATCGAATCGGCATTGCTGGAACTGTCCGGCATCGAACAAGCGGTGGTCCTGGTCCGTCGAGACCAGCTGGTGGGCTACGTCGTTCCCGCCGACGGACCGGTCGACCACAGCCAGGTCCTCGGGGCGCTGCGTGAACGATTGGCCGAGTACATGGTTCCGGCCGCACTGGTCGAACTGGCCGAGTTCCCACTCGGTGCCAGTGGCAAGCTCGACCGGAAAGCGCTGCCGGATCCGCACTTCCAGGCGACCGAGTACCGGGCTCCGACGAATCCCATGGAGGAGATCGTCGGAGAGGTGTTCGCTGCCGTTCTCGGCATCGACCGCATCGGCGTCGACGACGACTTCTTCGCCCTCGGCGGAAACTCGCTCGTCGCAACCCGGGTCGCCTCGCGGCTGGGTACCGAGTTGCGCACGACCGTGCCCGTCCGCGTGATGTTCGAGGCCAGTACCGTTGCGGCCCTGGCGGCAGCATTGGAAAGCCATGTCGGAACCGGGACTTCGGCACCGTTGGTGCCGCAGGAGCGCCCCGAGCAGATCCCGCTCTCCCTGGCACAGCAGCGGATGTGGTTCCTGAACCGCTTCGAGCCCGAATCCGCCGTCAACAACATTCCGGTGGCCATCCGGCTCTCCGGGGCGCTGAACGTTTCCGCGCTGCAGTCCGCCGTCACCGATGTCCTCGACCGACACGAAGCGCTGCGCACCGTGTACCCGAGCGTGGACGGCACCGGGCACCAGGTGGTCCTGTCCGCCGCGTCCGTCGCACCGGACCTGACCCCGATCGCCTCCTCGGCGGAACAGGTGATCGGCGACCTCGTCGCCTTCGCGTCCGAGGGCTTCGACGTGACGGAGTCGGCTCCGTTGCGCGCCAAGCTCTTCCGAATCTCGGACGACGAGTACGTGCTCGTGTTCGTGGTACACCACATCAGTGCCGACGGTTGGTCGATGGGGCCGCTGACCCGCGACGTCATGACTGCGTACGTGGCCCGAGTGGCCGGAGACTCTCCCGCGTGGACACCACTGGCGGTGCAGTACGCCGACTTCGCCGTATGGCAGCGTGACGTTCTCGGTGACGACACCGAACCGGGCAGCCTGATGGCAACGCAGGCCGACTACTGGCGTACTGCACTGGCGGATCTGCCGAGTGAGCTGACCTTGCCGTACGACCGGCCACGTCCGGCGGTGCAGTCGTACGAGGGCGGGCGATTCCAGTTCGACATCGATGCCGAGGTGCACGAGTCGCTGACCGAGCTGGCCAAGTCGACCGGAACCACGTTGTTCATGGTCGTCCACGGTGCCCTCGCCCTGTTCCTGGCGCGGATGTCGACCTCCGACGACGTCGCCGTCGGTACGGCCGTGGCCGGACGAGGCGAGGCAGTACTCGACGACGTGATCGGCATGTTCGTCAACACGTTGGTGCTGCGCACGAAGGTCGACCGAAGCCGAGGATTCACCGAACTGCTGGCACAGATCCGTGACGTGGACCTCGAGGCGTTTGCGCACGCGGACATCCCGTTCGAGCGACTGGTCGATCTGCTCGAGCCCGAACGGTCGACGGCGCGTCATCCGCTGTTCCAGGTGGCGATCGCCTTCGAGAACCTCCCGCCGAGCCACTTCGAGCTTCCGGGACTCACGGTCTCCGCCGTGGACGTCGAGGTCGACACCGCCAAGTTCGACCTGTCGTTGACCCTGCACGAGAAGCCCGGTGGAGCCGGTCTCGCGGCCAGCTTCGTCTATGCGCGAGATCTGTTCGACGAGAAGACGATCGAAGTGTTCTCGCGCCGATTCCGGTGGTTGCTCGACGCGGTTGCCACCACACCGGACGTTCCGGTCGGCGACCTGTCGATTCTCTACGACGACGAGTACGACCGCCTCACACACGTGCACGGTGACGACGTGCTGGCCGGCGGCACCCTGGCCGATATACTCACGGCCGGAGCCGCCCTCGATCCGTCGGCCGTGGCCATCAGGTACGAGGGACGATCGATCTCCTACGCCGAACTCGACGCGACCTCCTCCCAGCTCGCCCGCGTTCTCATCGAACGCGGTGCGGGCCCCGAATCCGTTGTGGCACTCGCATTTCAACGCTCCTACCTCATGGTGCTGGCGGTGTGGGCAGTGGCGAAGTCGGGTGCGGCCCACCTGCCCGTCGATCCCACGTATCCGGAGGACCGAATCGGGCACATGATCGCCGACTCCGGTGCCATGCTCGGTCTGACCACCAGCGCGCATTCGGATGCGCTGTCCGCCGGACACCCGAGTCTTCCGTGGTCGAGCCTCGACGACGACGAGTTCGTGGCCGAGGTCCGCACGCGGTCCGCCGAGCCGGTCGCCGACGCCGACCGACTGCGGCCCGTCACGTTCCAGAACCCGGCCTACGTCATCTACACCTCCGGCTCGACGGGTAAGCCGAAGGGCGTCGTCGTCACGCACGCCGGACTCGGCGGTGTTCTCGACGCAGCAACCGACCTGTACCACCTGAAACCGGCCTCGAGGTTCCTGCACGTCTGCTCGCCCAACTTCGATCCTTCGGTCCTGGAGTGGATGGCAGCGTTCTCCGTCGGTGCGACGTTGGTCATCGTGCCTGCGTCGATTCTCGGCGGCACCGAGCTGTCCGAACTGCTGAAGGCGGAGAAGGTCACCCACACCATCATCACCCCGGCAGTTCTGGGCACGATGGATCCGCACGGTATCGACTCGCTCGAAGTGCTCTCGGTCGGCGGCGATGTGACCACTCCCGAGCTGCTCGCCCGATGGGCACCGGGCCGAAAGTACTTCAACGGATACGGGCCGACCGAGACGACGATCATCTCGAGCTTCGCCGAGTTGACGCCCGGCGAACCGATCACCATCGGTCGACCCATCCACGGCATGTCCGTGCTCATCCTCGATTCCCGACTCGAACCGGTTCCGACCGGTGTCGCGGGTGACCTCTATCTGTCGGGCGGTGCGCTCGCTCGCGGCTATCTCGGAAGGCCCGGTCTGTCTTCCGAGCGCTTCGTGGCCAACCCGTACGGCATCGACGGCGCACGGATGTACCGCACCGGCGACGTGGTGCGGTGGACGGACGACCTGCAGCTGCAGTTCGTGGGACGCACCGATTTCCAGGTGAAGGTGCGCGGATTCCGCATCGAGCTCGGCGAGATCGACTCGGCGCTCGCCGCCGATCCCAGCGTCGATTTCGCAGTGACGGTGGGTCATCTGCTTCCCTCCGGCGTCACGACTCTCGTGTCCTACGTTCTGCCCGTGCGCGGCAGCGTGATCGATGTCGAGGAACTCGCCGCCTTCGTCGGAAAGTCATTGCCGGGGTACATGATTCCGGCGTCCATCGTGGTTCTCGATACGATCCCGCTGACCCCGGTCGGCAAGCTCGACCGGACCGCACTACCTGCCCCGGTGTTCGAGGCCGGTCGGTTCAGGGCACCCACCACCGCGGTCGAGGAGACCGTCGCCGATGTGTTCGCCGGTGTGCTCGGCATCGACCGGGTGGGGCTCGACGACGACTTCTTCGCACTCGGCGGAAACTCGCTGATCGCAACGCAGGTAGTCTCGCGGCTCGGCGCGGCTCTGGACACCGTGGTGCCGGTACGGGCCCTGTTCGAGAGCCCGACCGTTGCGGCGCTGGCGGCGCACGTGGAGACAGCCGTCGGGTCCGGTTCCAGGGCGACACTGGCACCGAGACCGCGTCCGGAACGCCCGCCCCTGTCGTCGGCCCAGCAGCGCTACTGGTTCCTGAACCGGTTCGACACCACGTCGTCGGTGGACAACATCCCGTTCGCGGTGCGGCTGTCGGGTGACCTCGACGTCGCGGCGTTGCACTCGGCCGTTCTCGACGTTCTCGAACGTCACGAATCGCTGCGGACGCAGTACCCCGATTCGCCCGAAGGCCCGTACCAGCAGGTACTTCCGGCCGCCGAGGTCTCCCTGGACCTGACCGTCCGCGACCTGTCCGCCGGTGAGCAGGACGATGTCGCGGCGGTCGTCGGGGAATTCTTCCGACGCGGCTTCGACGTCACCGCCGAGGTGCCGGTCGATGCCCGACTGTTCCGCGTCGCCGATGCCGAGTACGTTCTGGCATTCGTCGTCCACCACGTCTCGGCGGACGGTGCCTCGATGGGCCCGTTGGCAGTGGACATCATGACTGCGTACACCGCGCGCTCGACCGGTAGCGCGCCGGACTGGGAACCGCTCCCCGTGCAGTACGTCGACTTCGCCTTGTGGCAGCGTGACGTACTCGGTTCCGAATCCGATCCCGATTCACTTGCCGCCCGGCAGGTTTCGTTCTGGAAGCAGGCTCTGGCCGAGCTGCCGGATCAGCTGGCGCTTCCCGCCGATCGCCCACGCCCGCCGAGCCAGAGCTTCCGTGGCGACACGGTGCGTTTCACCGTCGACGCGGGACTGCACGAGGGTCTCGCCGAACTTGCACGCGCACATCGGTCCACGTTGTTCATGGTCGTGCACTCGGCGTTCGCGGTGTTCCTGGCCAAGCTCTCCGGTTCCGAGGACATCGCCATCGGCAGCCCCATCGCCGGCCGCGGCGAGCGTGCCCTCGATCCCATGATCGGAATGTTCGTCAACACGTTGGTGTTCCGGTCGACGGTCGAGCCGTCGATGACGTTCGAGGAGCTGCTCGCGCAGTCGCGCGAGCGTGACCTGTCCGCATTCGCGCATGCGGATGTGCCGTTCGAGCGCCTCGTCGAGGTGCTCAACCCGGTCCGTTCGACCGCCCGCAACCCGTTGTTCCAGATCGGCCTGAGTTTCCAGAACCTCGCCGATTCGACGTTCGAGCTCCCCGGGCTGACGGTCAGTGCGGTCGACGCCGACACGACGACGGCCAAGACCGATCTGCAGCTGTCGATATCGGACCAGTACGAATCGGATGGTTCACCGGCCGAGTTGGCGGCCGAATTCAGTTACGCCACAGACCTGTTCGACCGATCGACCATCGACGGTTTCGTCGAGCGATTCGTCGAGGTGCTGCGGGCCGTGGCGAACGACCCCTCGGTCGTCGTCGGGGATCTCGATGTCCTCACTGCGACCGAACGCAACACCATCGTGCACGAATGGAACGACACCGCGCATCCGGTCGACTCCGATCCGACCCTGGCGGCACTGTTCGACCGTCGGGTGCAGGCGGACCCGGACGCGATCGCGCTGATCGATGCACGGCAATCGCTGACCTACCGTGAGTTCGACGCACGGATCAACCGGCTTGCGCGGGTCCTGATCGCTTCGGGGGTCGGCCCCCAGGTGACCGTGGCCCTGGCGATCCGCAGGTCCGTCGAGTTGCTGGTGGCCATGTACGCAGTCACCAAGGCCGGCGGCGCGTACGTGCCGATCGACCCCGATCAGCCCGCGGACCGGAACACCTACATCCTCGAGGTCGCCGCTCCGGCGCTGGTGCTCAGCACCGCCGGTGTCGACATCGACACCGCAACGGTGCCGGTCGTGTCGATCGACACCGACCCCAGGCTGCACGGTTCGGATGCGGCGTTGTCCGATGCGCCCGTCACCGACGCCGAGCGCACCGCTCCGCTGCGCGCCGCCAACACCGCGTACGTCATCTTCACGTCCGGATCGACCGGTCGACCCAAGGGCGTCGCGGTGAGCCACCGCGCGATCGTCAACCAGTTGCTCTGGCAGGCAGAGCATTACGGAATCGACAGCACCGACCGGGTGCTGCTCAAGACCGCAGCGACGTTCGACCTGTCCGTCTGGGAATTCTGGGTGGCGACGATCTCCGGCGGTGCCGTCGTGATCGCCGAGGCCGGTGCACAGGGTGATGCGGCCTATCTGGTGGACCTGATCGCCGAACGATCGGTCACCACGCTGCACACCGTGCCCTCCGTGCTCGACGCCCTCGTCGCCGCGTCGGCGGGATCACTTCCCGAGAGTCTGAAGAGGATCCTGGCGATCGGTGAGGCGCTTCCGGTGGCGACCGCAGACCGCGCACTGCGTGCCTCCACCGCGCGACTGGACAACCTGTACGGCCCGACGGAAGCCGCCGTGTCGGTGACCGCACATCGCGTCGCCCGGACGAGCGGCACCTCCGTACCCATCGGTGGACCCGAGTGGAACACCCGGGTCTACGTCCTGGACTCGCGACTGGCACCGGTACCGGTTGGCGTGGCAGGCGAGCTCTATCTCGCGGGCGTGCAGCTGGCCGAGGGCTACGTCGCTCGGCCGCACCTGACCGCGGAGCGCTTCGTGGCCGACCCGTTCACTCCGGGCGGACGGCTGTACCGCACCGGCGACCTCGTCACCTGGCGCAAGGACGGCCAACTCGAGTACGTCGGCCGAACCGACTTCCAGGTCAAGATCCGTGGATTCCGCATCGAACTCGGTGACATCGATGCTGCACTGGGGTCGCTGAGCGAGGTCGGCGACGTTGCGGTGCTTGCACTCGACGACACCGGACTCGGCGCCCGCCTCGTGGCCTACGTCGTGCCCGCTGCCGGTGCCACGGTGGACCCCGACGGGCTGCGCTCGGCTCTGTCCGGCCGGCTGCCGTCGTACATGGTTCCGTCGGCTTTCGTGATCCTCGATGCATTGCCTCGCAACGCCAACGGGAAGCTGGACCGAAAAGCGTTGCCGGAGCCTCAGTTCGAGACCGTACAGTTCCGCGCACCGACCAACCCGGTCGAAGAGGCAGTGGCGACGGTGTTCGCCGAGGTGCTCTCGGTGGAACGCGTCGGTCTGGACGACGACTTCTTCGCGCTCGGCGGCAACTCGCTGATCGCGACCCAGGTGGTCTCCCGACTGGGAGCCGCGCTCGACACTCAGGTGCCGGTGCGATCGATATTCGAGTCGCCGACCGTTCTCTCGCTCGCCCGTGCCGTCGAATCCAAGGTGGGCACCGGTGCACGACGGGCGCTCACGGCACGTCCGCGGCCCGACGTGGTTCCGCTGTCGATGGCGCAGCAGCGCATGTGGTTCCTGAGCCAGTTCGATCCGACCTCTGCCGTGAACAACATTCCGGTGGCAATTCGGTTGTCCGGCAATATCGATGCCGATGCTCTGTCGAGTGCCGTCCTCGATGTGATCGCACGCCACGAAATTCTGCGCACCGTCTACCCGGAGGTCGACGGACGAGGCAGTCAGGTGGTTCTCGGTACCGCCGAGGCGGGCGTGACGGTGGCCGTCGACGACGTCGATGCCGGCTCCGTGGAGCAGGTCCTGCGAACCTTCGTCTCGGCCGGATTCGACGTGACCCGTGCCGTTCCGGTTCGGGTCCGGATTCTGCGGCTGAGCGAGTCCGAGTACGTACTGGCGTTCGTGGCGCACCACATCGCCGCGGACGGATTCTCGATGGGGCCGCTGACCCGTGACGTGATGCTCGCCTACACCGCCCGCGTAGCGGGGGAGAGTCCGCAGTGGGCACCACTTGCCGTGCAGTACGCGGACTACACCTTGTGGCAGCGGGACGTCCTCGGTTCGGCGGACGACCCCGAGTCGCCACTGGCAGCTCAGTTGGCGTACTGGACGGCGGTCCTCGCGGGAGCGCCGGCGCAGCTCGATCTGGCCACCGACCGTCCACGGCCCGCCGTGGCGTCCTATCGTGGTGCGGCGTACAACTTCTCGATCGATGCGGCCCTGCAGTCGAACATCGCCCGCCTCGCCCGATCCGCCAATGCGACCGACTTCATGGTGGTGCACACCGCCCTGGCCGTATTGCTGTCTGCGATGGCGGGAACCGACGACGTCACGATCGGAACCCCGGTGGCAGGCCGAGGCGACGCCGATCTGGACGGACTCGTCGGCATGTTCGTCAACACGCTGGCGCTTCGTACCGGGGTGAACCCGGCGGCGTCGTTGCGCGAGCAACTGGCGCTCGTCCGAGACGCCGATCTCGGTGCCTTCGGGCACGCCGACGTGCCGTTCGAGCGGCTCGTCGACGAGCTGGCACCGGACAGGTCTCAGGCCAGGCATCCGATCTTCCAGGTCATGCTGACCTTCCAGAACCTCGAACGGCAGACGTTGACGCTGCCCGATCTCGTTGTCGAGGGGATCGACCTCGGCAGCGCGTTCGCCAAGTTCGATCTGCAGGTCACGCTGTGGGAGAACGTCGACGAATCCGGCGCTCCCGCCGGTATCGACGTCCAATTCGATTACGCCACAGATCTGTTCGACGAGTCGACCATGAGTTCGCTCGCGCGTCGCCTGGTGCGCGTCCTCGGCACTCTCGTCGACGACCCGGATCGCGTGGTCGGTGACGTCGACATTCTCGAGGACGGTGAGCGCTCGCGCGTCCTGGAGGAGTGGAACGCGACCGGGCACGAGGTGGATGCCGCGGCGACGCTGGTGTCCCTGTTCGAGTCCCGGGTTGCGGCGAGCCCGGAGAACATCGCGACGAGCTTCGGCGACGAACGGGTGAGCTATCGCGAGTTCTCGGACCGCGTGAACGCACTGGCGCGAGTTCTCGTCTCGGAAGGAGTGGGCCCGGAAACCGTCGTGGCGACCGCCATGCGGCGATCGGTCGACATGCTGGTGGGCATCTATGCGGTGCTCACCGCCGGTGGTGCCTACGTTCCGGTCGATCCGGATCTGCCCGCCGAACGAATCGGGTACATCCTCGACACCGCGGCACCGGTGGTCCTGCTCACGACCGAGCGAGACGGCACCGGACTCCGATCCGATGTCACCCGAATCCTGGTCGACGCCGTCGACACCACAGGTGTGTCCGCTGCACCGATGACCGACGCCGAGCGGATCGCACCGCTGCGGCCCGCCGACATCGCCTACGTCATCTTCACGTCCGGATCGACCGGTCGCCCCAAGGGTGTCGCGGTGAGCCACGAGTCGATCGTCAACCGATTGCTGTGGATGCAGGCGGAGTACTCACTCACCGAGAGCGACAAGGTGTTGCAGAAGACGCCGGTCACGTTCGACGTGTCGGTGTGGGAGCTGTTCTGGCCGTTGCAGATCGGTGCCGAGCTCGTGATCGCCGAACCCGACGGTCATCGGGATCCGATCTACCTGGTGAACACCGTCGCGCAACGCGGCATCACCGTTGCCCACTTCGTGCCCTCGCTGCTCGCGGTGTTCGCCACCGCCGACGGCGTCTCGAACTGCACCGGTTTGCGTGCGGTCTTCGCCTCCGGCGAGGCGCTGCCTGCCTCGGTCGCGTCGGCCCTGCGCGCTGCACTGCCGACCACCGAGCTGCACAACCTGTACGGCCCGACCGAGGCCGCAGTCGACGTGACCTACCACCGCGTGGTGCCGGCCGACATCGCGTCGGTCCCCATCGGCGCTCCGGTCTGGAACACCCGAGTCACCGTGCTCGATGCACGCCTGCACCCGGTTCCGGTCGGGGTTCCCGGGGAGCTGTATCTCGCCGGAATTCAACTCGCCCGTGGATATCTGGGGCGGGCGGACCTCACCGCAGACCGGTTCGTCGCCGACCCGCACGGCACTGCCGGGTCGAGGATGTACCGCACCGGAGACCTGGTTCGGTGGACCGCCGACGGTGAGCTCGAATACCTCGGTCGCACCGACTTCCAGGTCAAGCTGCGCGGACTGCGGATAGAGCTGGGCGAGATCGAGGCCGCGCTGACGGCACACCCGTCCGTCGACCAGGCGGTGGTCCTCGTGCGTCGGACGCCGTCGGCCGGTGAAATCCTGGTGGGCTACCTCGTGCCCGCTGCCGGGACGACGATCGACGCCGACGCGGTCACCGCTGCCGTCGCCGCATCGGTGCCCGAGTACATGGTTCCCGCCGGTCTCGTGACTCTCGACGCCTTGCCGCTCGGCCCGAACGGCAAGCTCGACCGACGAGCGCTACCGGAACCGGAGTTCGGAAGCGACGCCGAATACCGCACCGCCAGTACCGATACCGAACGCATCATCGCGGAGGTCTTCGCGGACGTGCTCGGACTCGACACCGTCGGCGTCGACGATTCGTTCTTCGCGCTCGGGGGCGACAGCATCGTCTCCATCCAGCTGGTCTCCCGCGCGAAGGCACGGGGAATCCAATTCGGACCACGAGATGTGTTCGAGCGCAAGACCGTCGCGGGTCTCGCCGAGATCGCGGTGACCGTCGGCGAAGGCAGCGACGCGGTCGTGCTCGAGGAACTCGACGGCGGTGGAATCGGTTGGATGCCGTTGCCGCCGTTCGGTGCCGCACTGATGGAGCGCAGTGGGGGCCGGTCGCGGTTCCATCAGGCCGTCACGCTCGAACTGCCGATCGGCATAGACCGAGCCGGAATTCTCGCGACGCTGAACGCCGTGATCGATCGACACGACGTGGTGCGCTCCACCCTGGTCCACGACGACCGTGGGTGGGGGCTCGACGCTGCGGCACCGGGGAGTGTCGACGCGGGCTCGTTGCTGGCCGTGGCCGACACGGATTCCGCTGCAACGGCATTCGATTCCGCTGTCGGAACCCTCGACCCCGAGGCCGGGCGCATGCTGGCCTTCGTATGGGTCGATCACGGTCCCACCGAAGCAGGCACGCTCTCCGTCATCGCCCATCACCTCGTGATCGACGGAGTGTCCTGGCGAATCCTGATCCCCGACTTCGTCTCCGCGTGGGCACAGTTGTCCGCGGGAGCGAACCCGGCTCTTCCCGAGGTGGGAACGTCGATGCGGCGGTGGACGCATGCGTTGGTCGATGCGGCCTCGAGCCAGGCGCGCCTTGCGGAACTGCCGATGTGGCGTCGGATCGCCGACACCGAGGACCCCGTTCTCGGCGAGCGTCCCTTCGATCCTGCACTCGACGTCGTTGCCACCCTCGACAGGGTCGATGTCGAACTGACACCCGAGGTGACCCGCAGTCTGTTGACGACCGTGCCGGAGATCTTCCGCGGTGGCGTCGCCGACGGGTTGCTCGCCGGGTTGGCGCTCGCGGTCACGAAACTCCGTGCGGAGCACGGAATGTCGGCACCGGCCACGCTGGTGCAGCTCGAAGGGCACGGCCGCGAGGAAGCAGTGGTGCCGGGAGCCGATCTGGGACGCACCGTCGGCTGGCTGACCAGCCTGTACCCGGTGCGCCTCGACCTGACCGGTATCGACGTCGATGCCGCATTCGCCGGTGGCCGGCAATTGAGCGAGGCAGTCAAGGCGGTCAAGGAGCAGATGCTGGAGCTGCCCGAGCGAGGAATGGGCTGGGGACTGTTGCGGTACCTCAACCCCGAGACCGCAGCGGAGCTCTCCGAACTCGGCACCGGCCAGATCAGCTTCAACTACCTCGGACGCGTCAACACCGGCGAGGTGCCGGACGAGATGAAGTCGCTCGGATGGCTACCCGCAGCGGACAACGAGCTGTCGGCGGCCGGTGACGCCGACATGGCTGCCAACAAGACCGTCGACATCAATGCCATCGTCCTCGACACCGACGACGGCGGCGTACTGAGTGCGTCGTTCGCATTCCCGACCGGAGCGGTGGCCGAGGCGACCGTCGAGCGGCTCGCACAGCTGTGGTCGGACGCGTTGACCGCGCTCGCAGCGCATGCCGAGGCCCCCGGCTCGGGTGGCCTGACGCCGTCGGACGTGCCGCTGGTTCGGCTCTCACAGCCCGACATCTCGTCCTTCGAGGCGCGGTACCCGGAGCTGACGGACATCTGGTCTCTGTCGCCGCTGCAGCAGGGACTGCTCTTCCACGCACTGTTCGCGGACGCGTCGATCGACGTCTACACGATGCAGGTGGTGCTCGACCTCGCCGGTGACGTCGACGACGATCGCCTGCACCGCGCGGCGCAGACACTCCTGGACCGGTACGACAATCTACGGACGTCCTTCACCGCGACCGCGGACGGCGAGACGGTGCAGATCGTCCAGCGAAATGTTCGGCTGCCCTGGAACACGATCGATCTGTCCCATCTCGACGGACCCGAACGCGACGCTGCCGTGGCCGACGCTCTGGCCGCGGATCAGCGTCGACACTTCGATGTCTCCACCGCGCCGCTGTTGCGATTCCTGCTCGTCAGGATCACGCCGACCACGTACAAGCTCGCGATGACCAATCATCACGTGTTGCTCGACGGATGGTCGTTGCCGCTGGTGATGAAGGAACTGTTGTACCTGTACGCGGCGCAGAGCTCCACCGAGTCGCTGCCTCGGGTGCGGACGTATCGCTCGTACCTGGCGTGGCTCGATCAACAGGACCCGGCTGCGTCTCTGAGCGCGTGGACTCGGGCACTGGACGGTGTCGAGGAACCGACCTTCGTCGCTCCGCCGAGTGTCGGACGAGAGATCTCGTCGAGATCGGCCGAGGCGGAGTCGTCGACCGACGTCGAGACCACCGCGGCGCTCGTAGCGCTCGGTGGCAGGCTCGGCGTCACCGTCAACACTCTGGTGCAGGCGGCGTACGGTCTGCTGGTCGCTCACATCACCGGACGAACCGACGTCGTGTTCGGTGCGACGGTTTCCGGTCGGCCCGCAGGTCTGCCGGGCGTGGAGTCGATGATCGGGCTGTTCATCAACACCATTCCGGTCCGAGTGCGATTCGACCCGGCGGAGACGGTGGAGTCGTACCTCGGCCGGATCCAGGGTGAACAAGCAGATCTTCTCGACCATCACCACATGGGGCTGGTCGACATCCAGCGGGCGATCGGCGTCGGCAATCTGTTCGACACGCTGACCATCTTCGAGTCCTACCCGGTGGACGAAGCGCAACTGACGCAACAGGCCGCGGCCATCGACGGCATGACCGTCGAAGGCGTGAGCTCCAACGACAACACCCACTACCCGCTGACGCTGCTCGTCGTGGCCGAGGACCGAATCTCGTTCACGCTCAAGTACATCAGTGATCTGTTCGATCCCGCGTACATCGACTCCGTGCTGGCACGCCTGGTCGGCATACTCGAGACCTTCGTATCCGACACCACGGTCGCGGTCGGCGACATCGATCTACTCGGGGCTCGAGAACGAACCCGAGTGATCGAGACCTGGAACGACACCGCGCACGAGGTCGACGCAGGCGTCATGCTGACCGAGCAGTTCCGGGCCCGAGTGGTCGCGAATCCGGATGCGCCGGCAGTGGTGTTCGAGGACACGACCGTCACGTATGCGGAGTTCTCGGATCGAGTCAATTGCCTCGCGCGACACCTGGTGTCTCTCGGTGTCGGGCCGCAATCGCTCGTCGCACTCGGAATGCGGCGCGGGATCGACCTCATGGTCGGCATCTATGCCGTCCTCGAAGCCGGTGGTGCCTACGTGCCCATCGATCCGGACCACCCCTCGGATCGAATCGAGTACATCCTCGACACCGCGGAGCCGGTCGTCGTCCTCTCCACCAGTGGTGATCGGGCGGGTCTACCCGAGCGTTTCCCGATTCTCGAACTCGACACTCTCGACCTCACCGTTCACGCGACCGGTGCGTTGACCGACGCCGATCGACTGGCACCGGTGCGCCCGGGAAACACCGCCTACGTCATCTTCACCTCGGGATCGACGGGACGACCCAAGGGCGTTGCGGTGTCGCACCGAGCCGTCGTCAACGAGATGGCCTGGATGGTGCAGCAGTATTCGCTCGACGCGAACGATGTCTACATGCAGAAGACTGCAACGACATTCGACGTGTCGCTGTGGGGATTCTTCCTACCGCTCTGGGTCGGTGCAACGGTTGTTCTGGCCACACCGGACGGCCATCGCGATCCCGCGTACGTCGCCGATCGGATCGCTCGGCACGGCGTGACCATCACCGATTTCGTACCGTCGATGCTCACGGTATTCGCCGCGTACGCCACAGCGGAACAGTGCCGTTCGCTTCGGCACGTGTTCGTGGTCGGCGAAGCGCTACCGCCGGAAACGGTGACCGATTTCCGAGCGATCAGCTCGGCCGGCATTCACAACCTGTACGGGCCGACCGAAGCCGCGGTGACGGTGACGTTCTGGGAGACCAGGCCGGGGGATGTCTCGACGGTTCCGATCGGTGCGCCGGAGTGGAACACCCAGGCCTACGTTCTCGACGGGCGACTGCACCCGGTGGCAGCAGGAACCGCGGGTGAGCTGTATCTGGCGGGCACCCAGCTCGCCGACGGCTATCTCGGCCGCGTCGACCTGACGATGGACCGGTTCGTGGCCAACCCGTTCGCCACCAACGGTGACCGGATGTACCGCACCGGTGACCTGGTCAGATGGCGTCCGGGCCAGGACACGGTCGGGGTGCTCGAGTACATCGGACGCACCGACTTCCAGGTCAAGTTCCGTGGCCAGCGTATAGAACTCGGCGAGATCGAGACCGCGCTGTTGACTCATCCCGACGTCAATCAGGCCACCGCGGTGGTCGCGACGACAGGTGCCGGAGATCAGCTCGTGGGCTACGTCGTTCCCGGGCCGGACCGAACGCTTGACCCGGCCGAGGTGCGCACGTTCGTCGGCGGTGCACTGCCGGCATACATGGTGCCGTCCACGGTGATGGTGCTCTCGGAGTTCCCGCTCAACACCAGTGGCAAGCTGGACCGAAAAGCATTGCCGCAACCAGTGTTCGAGGTCAAGACGTTCCGCGCTCCCGCAACTGCCGTCGAGGAGACGATCGCGCAGATCTACGCCGAACTGCTCGGCGTGGAGCGCGTCGGATCGGACGACGACTTCTTCGATCTCGGCGGCAACTCGCTCATCGCGACCCGGGTCGCCGCACGCGTCGCTGCGGCGCTCGGCAAGAAGGTCGGTGTCAGAGATCTGTTCGAGGCCTCGACCGTTGCCGCGCTCGCAGCTCGGGCCGAATCGCGTATCGACGACGCGAACGACGTGCCGTTGCGGCGACGGGCACCCGGCGGACGGGTTCCGCTCTCGCTCGCCCAGCAGCGCATGTGGGTACTCAACCGACTGGACCCCGATTCCGGGGCGTACAACATGCCGTTGGCCCTGCGTCTCCGGGGTGAATTGGACGTCGCTGCTTTGCAGGCTGCGGTGACCTCGACGGTGGAACGCCACGAGTCGCTTCGTACCCGGTATCCGGAGGACACCGATGGTTCGCCCTACCAGGAGATCATGGACGTCGAGGGTGTCGTTCCCGACCTGACGCCCGTCGATGCGCCGAGCGATGCCGACACCGCCGATCGTGTTCGCGCGATGATCCACGGCGGCTTCGATGTCACCGCGGCACCACCGATCCGCGGAGCCCTGTTCCGCACCGGCCCGGACGAGCACGTGTTCGTCATCGTCATGCACCACATCAGTGGGGACGGCGCGTCCATGACGCCCCTGGCCCGCGACGTCATGACCGCTTACCTCGCTGCAGCCTCGGGAAATGCCTACACTCCCGAACCGCTGACGGTGCAGTACGCCGACTTCGCCGTGTGGCAACGTCAGGTCCTGGGATCGGACAGCGATCCCAGCTCGATACTGTCCGAGCAGTTGGCATTCTGGGCGGACGAACTGGCCGGCATCACTCCGGTCGTGTCGCTGCCGTGGGACCGACCTCGGCCTGCCACCGCGACACTGCGCGGGGCCGGATTGAGTACCCAGCTCGACGAATCGACCCACTCCGGGCTCGTCGCCATCGCGCGCGAGAACAACGCCACCCTGTTCATGGTGCTGCACGCGGTACTCGGCGTGTTGTTGTCGAGAATGAGTGGCTCGCGCGACTTCGCGGTCGGCACACCCATCGCCGGCCGCGGGCACGAACAACTCGACGGGCTCGTCGGGATGTTCGTCAACACACTGGCGTTGCGGACGAACGTCGACCCGGACGCCACCTTCGCAGAACTGTTGAACACGCTGCGCGAGAACGACCTTCGGGCGTTCGCCAACTCCGACGTGCCGTTCGAGCGAGTGGTCGACGCCATCGCCCCGGACCGACATGCCGGGTACACCCCGCTGTTCCAGACCGTCCTGTCGGTCGAACCGCACGGCGATGCGCGCTTCGAGCTGCCGAACCTGGTGGTCGAACCCGTGAGCGGCTTCGAGCCGACGGCGAAGTTCGATCTGCAGGTGACGGTGGAGACACAGCACGCCGAAGGGGAGTCGGGAACCGGAACCCTGATCGTGGAGTGGGTGTACGCCGCCGACATCTTCGACGAGTCCACCGTGGCATCGCTGGCAGCCCGATTCACGCGTATCGCCGAGGCCGTGGCGGCAACACCGTCTGCGATCGTCGGAGACATCGACGTACTCGATGCCGCCGAACGAGCGGTGCTGTCCGACGCGCGAGAGACCACGGATACCGGTTCGGCACCGGTTCGATCGGATCTGACACTGCCCCAGGTGCTCACCACCGCGGTCGACACCGATCCCGATGCGCCCGCACTGTCCACGGGCGGTGCCGAGACGACCTACCGTGAGCTCGACGAGCAGTCGTCGCGTCTGGCCCGCCTCCTGATCGACCACGGCGTCGGGCCGGGCGTCGTCGTCGCCGTCGCCATCGTGGACGGGGTTCAGGCCGTCGCGACGCGTTGGGCGGTCGCGAAAGCGGGAGCGGCCCTCGCTCCCGTCGATCCGGCAGATTCGGACGGTACGACCGCGTCGGTCGAGCCGACGGGCGCGACGGTTGCGGTCGTCGACGAAGACGACGTACCGGCATGGGCCGGGTCGATGACGGTCGTCCCACTCGGCCGCACCGACATCGTCGATGCGATCGCCGCCCATTCCCCGCGACCGGTGACCTACACCGATCGGACCGCGGTTCTCGGGCCCGACAGTCCGGCCCTGGTCGGGAACGACGGAACCGTCGTCGATCACGGAACCCTCGCGGCACTGGCGGCGAGAGCCGTCACCGAGTGGTCGGTCGAATACGATTCGCGGCTCGCGGTTCCCGCTCGTTTCGACACCGCTGCGGCGGTGCTGGCCGGAGTGGTCGCGGTGACGGCAGGTGCGGCCCTGATCCTCGATCAGGCGGAGTCGGCCGAGGACGCCGCCGAGATCGTGTCCGCGGAATGGGCGACGCACGCGTTCCTCACCGCAGCAGCGATCGCTGCCCTCGAAGAGTCGGCATCCGACGATCGGGAGGATCTCGTCGCCGTCGTTTCGGTCGACGGTGACCGCCACGAGTCGATGCAGGACGGGACCCCGGTGCACCGTCTGCCTGAACCGATCGGGACGGGCCGACCGATAGGCTGAGGCCAACTGCAACGCCGACCACCGCGTGAACGATCAACCGTGGGGGTGACCGTCGGTCGCCTCCACGGTCGACGGTGCGGCGAAGAACTGGTGAGGAGTCATTGCTTAACATGAGTGCGGATGGATCGACCGGCACACCGTCCGAGTCCGGCGGCCGAGCGGGGGGCCGGCCGGCCCGTCCCAGGCCCACCCGGTCTCGGCCGACGCGTACTCGGCCCGCCCGTACCGTTGCGCTGCCGACTCTGCTGGCGGCCGCGGTGGAGAAGAACCCGGACGGCATCGCTGCCGAATTCGGGGACCGGTCGCTGACCTACCGGGAGATCGATTCCCGATCCTCCCGGCTGGCTCGCCTACTGCTCGCACGTGGAGTCGGGCCAGGGGATTTCGTGGCGCTGGCCCTGACCCGATCGATCGAATCGGTCATGGCGGTGTGGGCGGTGGCCAAGACCGGGGCAGCGTTCGTGCCGATCGACCCCAATTACCCGGCTGCTCGTATCGAGCACATGGCCACCGATTCGGGTGTCCGAATGGGCGTCACGGCAACGCAGTTCGAGGCTGCGATGCCGAACGCGGTGTCGTGGATCGTGCTCGACGCATCCGATGTCGAGGAAGAACTGAGTGGGCTGTCGGACGGGCCGGTGGTCGCGGACGATCGCCGCGCACCGATTCGCGCGTCCGATCTCGCGTACGTCATCTACACCTCGGGCTCGACGGGCCTACCGAAGGGTGTCGCCGTCTCCCAGGCGGGCCTGGCACCACTGGCCGCGACCCAGGTCGAGACGTACGGCCTGGACTCCGGTTCGCGCACACTGCATTTCGCGTCCCCCAGTTTCGACGCGTCCGTACTCGAACTGCTCATGGCCGTCGGTGCCGGTTCGACGATGGTCATCGTCGAACCGGGCGTCTACGGTGGTACCGATCTGAGCGAGGTGTTGCGCCGCCACCGAGTCACGCATGCCTTCATCACGCCGGCGGCGCTGGCCTCGCTGGACCCGGCAGATGTGCCCGACCTGCGTGTGCTCGCCGTCGGTGGTGAGGCCTTCTCGTCGGAACTGATGTCGAAATGGGCCACCGACCGCCGGTTCCACAACGTCTACGGGCCGACCGAAGCGTCCATGGTGTGCAACATCTCGCAACCGCTGACCGCAGGCGAGGCGGTGTTGCTCGGGCAGTCGACCAGGGAGATGGGTCATCACGTTCTCGACGACCGGCTGCGTCGGGTCCCGGCCGGCGTGCCGGGCGAGTTGTACCTCACCGGGGCCGGCCTTGCTCGCGGCTACCATCGTCGGTTCGGTCTGACGGCAACCCGTTTCGTCGCCAATCCCTACGCGGTCGAGGGGGACTCGAATCAGACGAGGCTGTACCGAACCGGAGACATCGTTCGCTGGCGCGACGGGCCGACCGGACCCGTCATCGAATACATGGGCCGTAACGACTTCCAGGTCCAGATTCGAGGATTCCGGATCGAGCTCGGTGAGATCGACGCCGTTCTGACCGCACTCGACGGTGTCGAGTTCGCAGCGACCCTCGGCTACCGGGGGCCGACGGGAGCAACGGTTCTCGCGGCCTACGTACTGCCGACGACAGGTGTCGAGCTCGACGTCGACAACCTGCTCGAGGCCGCCGGACGCAGTCTGCCTGCGCACATGGTGCCGTCCGTGGTCACCCCGATCGAGTCGATTCCGCTGACCCCCACCGGCAAGCTCGACCGAGATGCGTTGCCGGAGCCGGTGTTCGAGGTCGCCGAGTTCCGCGCTCCGACGACCCCCACCCAGCAGACGGTAGCCGACATCTTCGTCGAGTTGCTGGGGGTCGAACGCGTCGGTCTCGACGACGACTTCTTCGCGCTCGGCGGCAATTCGTTGATCGCCACCAAACTCGCTGCGAGGTTGGGATCGGCACTCGGCGTGCACGTGCCTGCGCGTTCGGTGTTCGAGTCGTCCACCGTCGAAGCGCTCGCGAACGCAGCCGACTCCGTCGACGCTCCGGTCCGGGCCCGGCTCGATGCCTCGAGGGCCCGGCCGCAACACATTCCGCTCTCGTCCGCTCAGCAACGCATGTGGTTCCTGAATCGACTCGACACCACGTCCGCGATCAACAACGTACCGGTTGCCTTGCTGCTGCGCGGTTCGCTCGACGTCGATGCGCTGCAGGCCGCCGTCCTCGATGTGGTGGGTCGCCACGAATCGCTGCGCACCGTCTACCCCGACATCGACGGCAGCGGATATCAGCGAGTGCTCGACGAGGCCGACACGCAGGTCGACACGGCGGTGGTGCCTGTCACCCGCGAGAGCGCCCTGGCCGAGGTGACGCAGTTCTTCACGCGTGGGTTCGACGTCACGACCGAAATTCCGTTCCGCGTTCGACTGTTCGAGGTCACCGATCCCGCCGGTTCGGTACCGGAGTACGTACTGGCCTTCGTGGCGCATCACATCTCGGCCGACGGACTGTCGATGGCTCCGCTGTCTCGGGACGTCATGACGGCATACCTCGCGCGACGGAGCGGATCGGAACCGCAGTGGACGCCGCTGCCGGTTCAGTATGTCGACTACACGCTGTGGCAACTGGACATGCTCGGTTCCGAATCGGACCCGAACTCTGTTGCCGACAAGCAGATTCGGTACTGGCAGCACGCGCTCGACGGCCTACCCGAACAGTTGGAGCTGCCCGCCGACAGGCCGCGCCCTCGGGTCGCGTCGGGACGAGGGGCGGTGGTGTCGTTCGACATCGACCCCGAGCTGCACGCCCGGGTGCTCGAGTGCGCCCGCACGAGCGAGTCGACCCCGTTCATGGTGGTGCACGCCGCGCTGGCCGTGCTGCTGGCGAGACTGTCGGGCACGGCCGACATCGCCGTGGGTGCGCCGGTGGGTGGCCGCGGCGACGCTCGGCTCGACGATCTGGTCGGCATGTTCGTCAACACGGTGGTGCTGCGAACCCCCGTTGCCCCGGATGCCTCGTTCGCCGAGGTTCTCGACACGGTACGTACGGCCGACCTCGAGGCGTTCGACAACGTCGACGTGCCCTTCGAGCGTCTGGTCGAGGTACTCGATCCGGTGCGTTCGCAAGGACGACATCCACTGGTGCAGGTTGCACTGTTCTTCCAGAACTTCTCACAGGGTTCCTTCGAACTGCCCGATCTCGGGGTCGAGGCATTCGGTTCCGGGGTGGCGTCGGCGAAATTCGACCTCCAGGTGACCTTCACCGAGCGGGGCGACGGCGCAGGACCGGCCGTCGAGTTGATGTACGCGACGGATCTGTTCGACGAGTCGACCATGACGTCCTTCGGGCAGCGGTTGGTGACCGTTCTCGAGGCGGTCACCGCTCGTCCGAGTGTCGTGGTCGGTGACATCGAGATTCTCGATTCGGCTGAGCGCGAACAAGTTTCGCTGCGGGGCAACGGCAGCACGGTGGCTGCCGATTCGGGCGAGGTGCTGCTGGACGGCTTCGATCGCACGGTGGTCGAATCGCCGGATGCGGTGGCGTTGGTGTTCGGTGAGCGGTCGCTGACGTATCGGGAGTTCTCGGACCGGGTGGATGCCACTGCGTCGTTGTTGCAGGAGCGTGGGGCCGGCCCCGGCGTGCTGGTGGGGTTGGCCATGCGTCGATCGGTCGAGCTGGTGGTCGGGATGTACGCCGTGCTGCGATCCGGTGCGGCGTACGTTCCGGTGGATCCGGATCAGCCCGCCGAGCGTAACGACTACATTCTCGACACGGCGTCGCCGATTGTCGTTCTGTCGACGGCGCGGGACGAATTCGTCACGGGGACAGCGATTCCGGTCGTCGACATCACGGGCCCATCGGTGCCGAGCGGGCCGGTGGTGTTCCCTCGCGCGGTGGGTGGCGATCTGGCGTACGTGCTCTTCACGTCGGGGTCGACCGGCAGGCCCAAGGGGGTCGCCGTGGAGCATCGTGCGATCGTCAACCAGATGGAGTGGATGGCGCAGGAGTACGGTCTCGACGCGTCGGATGTCTACTTGCAGAAGACTGCCACGACGTTCGACGTGTCGTTGTGGGGGTTCTTCCTGCCGCTGCGTACCGGGGGCCGGTTGATCGTGGCGGCCCCGGGCGCGCAACGTGATGTGGAGGCCGTTGCGGCCGATATCGCCCGTCACGGCGTGACGGTGACGGACTTCGTGCCGTCGATGCTCACGGTGTTCGCCGAATCGGTTGCTGCGCAGTCCATCTCTTCGCTTCGGCACATCTTCGTGATCGGGGAGGCGTTGCCCGCGCGGACCGTGGGTGCGTGCCGGGCAGTGTCGAACGCGCGGGTGCACAATCTGTACGGGCCGACCGAGGCCGCGGTGAGTGTCACGTATCGCGACGTCTCCGAGGACGTCGCGGTGGACGGTTCGGTGAGCATCGGGGTGCCGGAGTGGAACACCTCTGTCCACGTTCTGGATTCGCGGCTGCATCCGGTACCCGCGGGTGTGCCGGGTGAGCTCTACCTCGCCGGCGTGCAGTTGGCTCGGGGCTATGTTGCGCGGCCCGATCTGTCGTCGGAGCGTTTCGTTGCCGATCCGTTCGGTCCTGCGGGGGCGCGCATGTACCGCACCGGTGATCTGGTGCGATGGTCGATGGATGCCGGACGGCTCGAGTACATCGGTCGCACCGATTTTCAGGTCAAGTTCCGCGGGCAGCGCATCGAGTTGGGGGAGATCGAGACGGCGTTGACGGCGTTGTCGTCGGTGAGTCAGGCCGTCGTGGTGGTCGCGCAGTTGTCGGTGGGGGAGTCGTTGGCTGCCTACGTGGTGCCTGCTGTCGGTGCCGCGGTCGATGCCGAGGCGGTGCGGTCGGAATTGGGGTCGGCGGTGCCGTCGTACATGGTGCCGTCGGCGTTCGTGGTTCTCGATGCGTTGCCGCTCAATGCAGCCGGGAAGCTGGACCGTCGGGCGTTGCCGGCCCCGGAATTCGAAACCCGTGAGTTCAGGGCTCCGCAGACTCCGGTCGAGGAATCGGTCGCCGCGGTGTTCGCGGAAGTGTTGGGCGTCGAGCGCGTCGGGCTGGACGACGACTTCTTCGCGCTGGGTGGCAACTCGTTGCTGGCGGTCAAGTTGGTCTCCAAGCTCAGAGCAGCCCTCGGCGGCGCGCCGGTACCGCTGAACTGGTTGTTCGTCGACGCGTCGGTGGGCTCGCTCTCTGCGCGGATGACGGCTGCGACGGAGTCGAGCGAGGGGGCGGACTCCACCGGGCTGGAGACGTTGATTCCTCTTCGGCTCGGTGGCTCCTCGTCACCTCTGTTCTGCATCCATCCCATCGTGGGGCTGTCGTGGGCCTTCGGCGGACTGTCGGCGTACCTCGGAGACGACCGTCCGATCTACGGATTGCAGTCGCCTGCCCTCTCCGGTGCCGAGCCGCTGCCGGAATCGATCGAGCAGTGGGCCGCCTTGTTCGTGGACAGGATTCGTACCGTGCAGCCGTCGGGCCCGTACCACCTGCTCGGTTGGTCGATGGGTGGATCGATCGCTCACGCGATGGCCGTGCAACTGCAGCGTGAAGGCGAGTCGGTGTCGACACTGGCCATGATGGATTCGTTCGTCGCGGGCAGGACCGACCACGTCGTGGACCGTCCTGTGTCGGCCGGAGAGATGCTCGGTGGCCTCGGCTTGGGAGCGGACTCCGATCTCGAGATCGGCGAGCTCACGGTCGATTCCGTGGCGGATCTGTTGGCATCGATGCCGGCTCCGTTCGATCGGATTTCCCGCGACCGGGTCGCCGGGATACTGGACGGGATCGCCCGTTCGGCAGAGCTGATCGACTCGTACGTGCCCCGGACATTCGTCGGGCGGTCGATACTCTTCGCGTCGGTCGTCGACGACCCGACCGGAACCGTCGCGGCGTCGACCTGGGAGGACGCGGTCGACGGGGGCGTCACCGTGGTTCCTGTGCATTCGACGCACTGGCAGATGGCGTCGCAGTCCGCACTGGCCGAAATCGGACCCGTGTTGCAGACCGAGCTGAACCGGTAGGTCTTCGAACGCGACCGGGGCCTCGCGACGTGATGTCGTCGAGGCCCCGGTGGCTACGGATCGTGCTGTGTCAGCAGGGTGGCGGGGTGGTCGCTGCGTAGTCGGGGTCGAGCGCCGACTTGACCATGTACAGCGGCGCGGGATCGGTGACGAGGCCGATGTGCGACGTCGTGGCGGCCGGGCACACGTCCTGAACCCATACGTTGTGCACCGTCGACGGGTCACCCGACCGGAGGAAGGTGTTCCCCGGAGGTGTCGACACCGTGTCGTTGCGGGTGGCGATGACGGTGTACTCGACTCCCGGTTGGACGTCTCCGCCGTCGTTCAGGCTCGTCAACGTCGTGGAGCCGACCAACTGCTGTGCACCGGCCATGTTGTACGTGAGCGGGGTGAGCGCGTCGCCGGGGAGTCCGAGCGAGGTGAGCAGTTCGGAGAGCTGCTGCAGACCGCCGAACGTCGTTCCGTGGTTGGTGGCACCGAGGGTGACCAAAGTGTGCACCTTGTTGCGGGCAGGATCCTGCGGATCGGTGCCACCGTCGAACTTCATGTACTGGCGCGAGGACGTGCCGCCCTGTGAATGACCGACGAGATCGACCTGTTCTGCACCGGTGGCGGCAAGCACCTCGTCGACGAACCGACCGATCTGCCGTCCCGACTCGGCGATATCACCCGAACCCCAGATGGTCGTGCTCGGATCGAACAGGAGCGAGACGCCGCCGTAGTTGGGCGCGAAGACGCAGTAGCCCTCGCTCTTCAACTGCGGTGCGAGCGTCTTCCACGTCGACGCATCCATCTTCGTTCCGTGCACGAGTACCACCGGACGTGGATGAGCCGCACTGGGCACGCAGCCGAAGTCGTTCGCGCCCTCCAGGACAGGAGTGGCAGACACGGAGGTGCCCGTGGGGGAGGCGGGTGCCGCGGTAGCTGTTCCCGCCCCGGTCAGGCACAGGGCACCGGCAACGGCGGCAGCGACCGCCGTGGGCAGTACTCGGGAAAGCGTGTTCGACATGGCCTCGATCTCGTGTGAAGGCGTGCGATGTGCCGCCGGTTTCGGCAGCTCCGTGTTCTCGACCGTAACATCGGTCATCCATCCGTTACAGGCGCGCGACTCAAGACTGCAGGCCGGGCAGCCCGGCGATCCAGTGGGTGTGTCGGACGTCACCAACAGAAGGCGCGATAGGCGATGCCGCCGCGAACTTCGCCGACCCGGATGAACAGGGCCCTCGCCCAATGACCACGGGCCAATCCGGTCCACGAGGTCGGCAGAAGTGGATTGCGAACCAGTAGGGCGGTCCACCACGAGGCGACGGTGCGGACCCTCATGGCCGGGCACCCCTGCGTCCGATAGATTCCGCGCAGTTTGGCGAAGCCGAAGCCGAGCCGGAACGATTGGCGCAGCATGGGCCGGAGCTCGGCTCGGAGCCGATAGGCGACGACAGCCTCGGTGCTGAAGCCGAGGGTGTAGCCCGCCAATTGTGCGCGCCAGCAGAATTCCACGTCCTGGCTGGCCCGGAACCGGTTGTCCATGCCACCGACATCGCGATAGACCGACGCCCAGCAGGCCATGCTGGCCCCGATGGCGAAGGGCAGGAAGTCGGTGCGGCCCTGATCCTCCGGCGGTGTGGTCGGAGTCCAGGACAACGCCTGCGCACTGTTCAGCGTGTACGTCTCCACCGCGGTACCGGCTACGTCGAACGACCTGGCCAGCTCGGCGAGGGTTCGAAGCCACGACGGATGCACCACGTCGTCCGCATCGCAGAACATCAACAGCTCACCGGAGGCGTTCTCGGCACCGCGATTGCGGGCATGCGCCGCGCCGACCTGCTGGGATGCGTCGACACAGGTCAACTGCAGTCGATCCCGTAGGGGGTGCGAGGACACGTGATCGCCGACTCGTCCGTCACCGGCATTGTCCGAAATCAGCACATCGAATCGATAATCGGAATCCTGCTCCGCCAATGCCTGCAACTGCGCGTCGAGCAGGGGATCGAGCGAGCTCACCGGAATGATCACCGAGATCGACGGGTGCTCAGGGTGCCCATGGGCCACGACGTCACCTCCCATCGTGGCCATCGACGGCCGGAGCCCTACTCGATCAGCCGGTCGCGGATGCCTTCTTGTACCCCCGAATTGCAGGATAGAGGAACACCACGACCAGACCCAGAGACCACGCCAACGTCTGGAGCACCGGTGTCATGACCGGACCTCCGAGAGCGAGGTTCCTCATGGCATCGACCGCGACCGACATCGGTTGAGCTGCGACGACCGGCTGCAGCCAGAGCGGATACGCCAGAACCGGCACGAAGCCGGCATTGAAGAACATCAACAGGGTGCAGAAGATCGAGACCAGTTCCACCAGGGGAGCATTACCGGCGACGGTCGCGAGGAACGTGACCATCACCGCGAACCCGATACCGAACACGACCGGAATCAGAAGCAACAGCACTCCGGCCTGGAACCCCTGGGTGAATCTGAACCCCATCGCCACCCCGGCAGCGATGATGACGGTGGTGGTGACGAGCACTCGGACGGCTTCGGCGATCATTCTGCCGAGCAGGCCGGCGGCACGGTGAGTCGGTGTCGTCCAGAACCTGGACAGCAAGCCCGATTTCCGCTCGCCCTTGAGACCGACAGCGCTGACGATGGACCCGAACATGGCCCCGACGAGAGCGATCATCGGAACCTGGCCGTAGATGGCCGGGGCTCCGGTGGCCGCGGAGATCGAGTTGCCGAGTACGACCCGAAACATGACCAGCATCAACGCGGGGTACAGCAAGGCTTGGATCATCGTCGACGGATCGCGCATCCACCGCATCAGAAGTCGCTTGGCCTGGATCAGGCTGTGCGTCCCGAGCGCGCGGATCGACCCTTCTCGCAGGGCCATGTTGGGTTCGGGAAAGGTCAAGTTGGATACGCGAGCAGCGTTCACCGACGCTTCGGACATGGTCATCTCGGACTCGTCATTCCGGTCTCGAGCTCGCCCAGATGGCAAGCGGGACGAAGAACACGATCAGGCCTGCGATCCAGGCGAGGGATGGCCACAGCACCTGAAAGGTGACTCCGCCCTCGGCCATGTCCCGCATCGCGAACGAGAACTGAGAGATCGGTTGATTGCGAACGAAGGGGCGGATGACTTCGGGAAAACCGCTTTCCGGAACGAATCCGCACGAGGCCATGCCGAGGATGAGCTGGGGCAGGGTCAACACCTGGCTGGTCGCTTCGGGGCTCTTCGACAGCGTTCCGATCGCATCGGCACCGATCGACAACGTGGTGCTGATCAGCATGGCCAGTGCACAGAACAACAGGGCCTGACCGAATCCCGCAGTGAATCGAAAGCCGATGACGTAACCGAAGCCGAGAGCGGACACCAGAGACACCAGTGAGCGGACGACACCACTCGAGATGCGCGACACCAGCGGCACACCCCGCACGACGGGCATGGTCTTCAACCGGGAATTCAGGCCACTCATCGCCTCGGCCGAGGCACGCTGCGCCGCGGAGATCGCGGTGAACGCCATGGCCTGCAGCACGATGATCGGCATCAGGAACTGGGCGTAGTCGATGCCCTGCAGACCCATGACGAACTTGAGCGGCAGGTAGAAGCCGACGGTGAAGATGAGCGGCGCGATGACCGCGACCAACAACTCACCCTTGGTGAGCATCGTCCACAGCGCACGCCCGGTGAGGGCCTGCCACTGCACGAATCCCGACGGCTTCGTCCTCGACCGTCGCTTGGGCTGCTGAGCCGTCGAACCGACATCGGTCCGCTGCACGGTCCTCGCCTGCGAACCGGCTACGCCTCGCGTCGTGGCCGTCATGGTGTGGTGCTCGTCTTCGAGTGACCGGTGAGGGTGAGGAACACGTCGTCGAGCGACGGGCGGCGCAGGGCGATGTCGGCGAGCACGATGCCCACCGCATCGATGCGGCGCAGGATTTCCGACAGCGTGGCTGCGCCGTCGGGGGCAGGAACGGAGAGCCGGTCCGAGGCAGCGGTGATCTCGGCGTGAACTGCAGCGGGGACCATGTCGCCGAGGGCTTCGGCGGCCGCGCGGAGTTGGCCGGGATCGAGGGGAACGACCTCGCAGTAGCTGCCGCCGGTCATGGCCTTGAGATGGTCCGAGGTGCCTTCTGCGATGACCGTGCCCTTGTCGATGACGATGATGTTGTCGCTCAGGACATCTGCTTCTTCGAGATACTGCGTCGTCAACAGCACAGTGATGCCCTGCGACTTGAGTGCCTCGACCAACGACCAGACGCCTTGCCGACTGCGGGGATCGAGTCCGGTGGTCGGCTCGTCCAGGAACACGACCTCCGGCCGCACGACGAGGCCGCAGGCGATGTCGATGCGCCGACGCATACCGCCCGAGTAGCCACGGACGGGGCGCTTGCCGGTGTCGGACAGGTCGAACTCGTCGAGCAGGGCCTTGGCTCGGGCCTTCGCAGCCTTCTTGTCCAGACCCATCAGACGGCCGAAGAGCTCGATGTTCTCGCGGCCGGACAGAGTGTCGTCGAGGGCCGCGTACTGCCCGGTCATCATGATCGAGCGGCGCACTGCCGGAGCGTCGGTCGCGACATCGTGACCTGCGACGAATGCCCTGCCCCGGTCGGGTGCGATCAGAGTGGAGAGCACCTTCACCGTCGTCGTCTTGCCCGCACCGTTCGGGCCCAGAATCCCCAGCACCGTTCCCCGCTCGGCGGAGAAGCTGATGCCGCGCAACGCCTGCACATCGCCGAAGGACTTGTGTACGTCCTCCACGTGTACGGCTGCGTGTTGAGCTGACGACATCGAATCTCCGAGCTGTCGGGGGGAGTGGTGGGACCGGACCCCGTGGAGTCGAGGGCCACTACTTGATAGCGAAATTCGCCGTGGATGTTACTTGTGGGTCGTCGCTGCGTGACCTCCGCAGTCAGTCCCAGTCGATATCGATACTGTTCTCGACGTCGAGTTTGCGGCACAGAGACCGCAACCCGCTGTAGTCCTGAACCAACGCGCGGCGGCTCTTGTCCTGCTCGACGTCGACGAGCATCTGCCCGCCACCGCGCACGCCCTCGAGTTCGAGAATGCGTCCCCAGGTGGAGAAGTCGCTGCTCGAGAACGCGTCCATGCCGTCGACCAGCCCGTCCAGGAACTTCTGGCGGTCGTCGGGGCGGAGCCTGTCGAAGACGATCGCAGCCATGTCGTCGGCGATCGACGCATGGCAGTACTCGTCGCGGTTGTGCAGTTTGACGGTGGCCCGGTTGATGGGCTGAATGATGTCGTCGTCCTCGATCAGGTCCAGATACGAGGTGATGGAGATCTCTGCAACCGTCATGAACGCGAGCGAGCTGATCGCCGCCGACCAGGGGTCGTCACTGGTCGCCTGCGCCGCACGCTGCCTGCGCACGGTGGAGCTGAACGGCAACGATCGTTCCGACAGAGCCCACCCGCGTCCGCGTCTGGTCGCAGCGCTCGCGTTGAGGTGCATGAGGGTGTGGTACTGCTCGTCCACCATGGCCTGGGTGACCGCCACCGCGAGGGTGTCACCCATCCCGGTCTCGAACACGTCCTGCGCCAACAGAGCGAAACCGGGATGAACGACGTGCTGCTCGACGTCCATCACGTTCTTGTTGAACGCGATCCAACCCCAGGCACGCAGTCGATCCTGCTGCTCGGCAGTGGCACCGGTGAAGGTGTCGTGCTCGCCGAAGGGGATCAGAGCGTCGGGGAAATCCTGCTTGGTGGTGTCGAACAGATCGTCCAGCTCGGGCTCGGGCTTCTTGACCGTCGCGCGCTGCGACCAGTTCTTCGCCAATCGAGCGACGACCGCACTCTCGACGACATCGTCGGAATCGAACTCCGGCAACGACGGCTGTTCCAACATCGTGTGCCTCGCCTCCGCGTTCGTACTCGTGGTCATCGGTTACCACTGCTACCTCGAACGATACCGAACATCTCCGCGCACACCGCCCGATACCGATCCCCGTTCCCACCCAGAGCGGCCTCGGCCTGCGCCAACAGAGCGGCGAAGTCGGCCTCGGAACCGGAATCGACGGTCTCGCTCACCGTCTGCGTCGCGCGATGCAACGCCGCCCTGGCCTCGGCCGCGTGGGGATTGCCGGCCTGAACATCCCAGTAGACCTCGGGTTCCCCGCCGGTGATCCGCGCCAGTATCGCGAGCATCGACGCGTGCGGGGGAGGCGCAACGGCGTCGATGTCGACGAACGGAAGGTCCAGTTCGGCCAGAGCCAGTCCGAACGCCAGGACGCTGGCGTGCGTCAGCGCCTGCGTCGCCGCGGCGAGGCGATCATGACGTGCGGCGTCGAGAAGGACTACCCGAGCGCCCCACCGCGAGATGCCGTCCAGGAAGGCATCCACCGGCGGGCCGGGTCGATGCACGACGGCCGCAACCGGGCGTCCGGCCATTCCGAGCGACGGGGCGAACATGGGATTGATTCCCAGCGTGGCACCGATCGGACGCGCGCCCTGTACATGGTGGGAGAAGCCGGACTTCACCGACAGGGTCTCCACCAGCAGGGCGTCGGCGCGCATTGCGGACAGGTCGGCCCGCAGCGCCACGGATTCGGGGACGGCCAGAATCACCGTCGTCGCTTCTCTCAGCACCGATTCGACCGGCTCGGCGGGGGCGGTGATGTCGCCGGCGATCACCGTCGAACCGTCGAGCTCCGGGCCAGCGTGCACGTCCACGACGGTCACCGGTACGCCGTCCGCGAGCAGCAGGTCGACCATCAGGCGGCCCACCGCTCCCGAACCTCCGACCACCACTACCGAGTCATGGGACCGCGACCGTGTCACCGAGTTCATCGGTCGAGTATGTCAACGGGACGCCGCGGAGACCCAGATGGTGATGTCCGCGTGCACCACCTCGATGCCCGAGGTGTCTCGGATCGCGACGGGCACGACGATGTCGATGCCGTCGGTGATCGTTCCGAAATCGGGGACCTCGTCGAGTTCGGCGACCGCGCGCAGCGACGTCGTGGCCTTCGTCAGGTACTGGACAGTCATGGACTTGGGAATCCATCGGTGCGTGGTGGGGACGGTCGCCTCGGCGAGCATGCCCATGGCGACCTCGGCGAGGTTGCACGCGGCGATGGCGTGGAAGGTGCCCAGGTGGTTCCGAATGCCGAACCACTTGGGCGCGGTGACCTCGCAGCGTCCCGGCTCGAGCGCGACGACACGGGGAAGCACGGATGCGAAGTACGGAACGCGCAGACACATGCCGACGGAGAAGAGAGTGGACCCGACAGTGTTGTTCGGTAGCTTCGACCAGGCGCGATAGGTCGCCCCGGTAGTGTTCTCGAGGGTGGTCATGGCGCTACCTTACTGCCCGGTAAGGTAGCTCGGTACCGATCGATCGGCCCCGAGTTGATCTGCTGCCCGGTCTGCGGCATACTGGTCGGGTTGCCTGGGCACGGGACGCGCTTGCGTGCGGCCTGAAACAGGTGAGTCGGCCGAAAGGTCGACTGAGCAAGAACATGAGACCAGCGCTCCACGTGAGCGCGTCCGGAACACCAGCTCGATCGGTGCGGATTTCGTTAGATTCGGATGGTTGAAGCGAAAGTTTCAGCGCAGAAGAATGAGCGGAATCGCGACACGCCCGACCGCGTGGACCGGAGAACCATGACAGATGAAGAGCGGCAACGGAATCAGGCCACGCCTGGTCGTCAACGTTTTTCACTGTCGTGTGTGCACGAAGGCAGTTCGAGTCGGTGGGTTTTCCACGGCTCGGGGACTGTGCAGACGAGGTGGAGCAGGCCGAACGGCCCGTTCTACGACCAAGCGGCAAGAAAAGGACACTAAGCGTGGCGGGACAAAAGATCCGCATCAGGCTCAAGGCCTACGACCATGAGGCGATCGACGCGTCAGCGCGCAAGATCGTCGAAACGGTCACCCGTACGGGTGCCCGCGTCGTCGGACCGGTGCCGTTGCCGACAGAGAAGAACGTGTACTGCGTCATCCGTTCGCCGCACAAGTACAAGGACTCGCGCGAACACTTCGAGATGCGTACTCACAAGCGGCTCATTGACATCCTCGACCCGACACCGAAGACGGTGGACGCGCTCATGCGCATCGACCTCCCGGCCAGTGTCGACGTCAACATCCAGTGAGCGCGGAGACAACGATGACTGATAACAAGAACCGGCCTGCGACAGGAATTCTGGGCACCAAGCTCGGAATGACCCAGGTCTTCGACGAGAACAACCGCGTCGTTCCGGTGACCGTGATCAAGGCAGGCCCCAACGTGGTCACCCAGATCCGCACCCAGGAACGTGACGGCTACAGCGCCGTCCAGGTCGCATTCGGTGCGATCGACCCGCGCAAGGTGAACAAGCCCACCACCGGCCAGTTCGAGAAGGCAGGTGTCACGCCGCGTCGCCACATCGTGGAGATTCGCGTAGCCGACGCCTCGCAGTTCGAGATCGGCCAGGAGCTCACCGCTGCAGTGTTCGAGGACGGCGCATACGTCGACGTCACCGGCACCAGCAAGGGCAAGGGCTTCGCCGGAACCATGAAGCGTCACGGCTTCAAGGGTCAGGGCGCGAGCCACGGTGCACAGGCCGTGCACCGTCGCCCCGGATCCATCGGTGGCTGCGCAACACCCGGTCGCGTCTTCAAGGGAATGCGCATGTCCGGACGTATGGGTGGCGACCGCGTCACGACGCAGAACCTCTCGGTCCACAAGGTGGACAGCGAGAACGGTCTGCTGCTGATCAAGGGAGCGATCCCGGGCCGTCGCGGCAACGTCGTGATCGTCAAGTCTGCATTGAAGGGTGGTGCACGGGCATGACCAGCCTCGAGAAGAACACCGAGACCAAGCTGACGCTCGATGTCAAGGAAGCCGGCGGCAAGACCAACGGCACCGTCGATCTCCCCGCGGAGATCTTCGACGCTCCGGCGAACATCGCGCTGCTGCACCAGGTCGTCATCGCACAGCTGGCAGCTGCTCGTCAGGGAACCCACTCCACGAAGACTCGTGGCGAGGTTCGCGGCGGCGGCAAGAAGCCGTACCGGCAGAAGGGCACCGGCCGCGCCCGTCAGGGCTCGACCCGCGCTCCTCAGTTCGTCGGCGGTGGCACGGTCCACGGACCGCAGCCGCGCGACTACAGCCAGCGGACCCCCAAGAAGATGAAGGCAGCCGCCCTGCGCGGAGCCCTCTCCGATCGGGCCCGCAGCGAGCGCCTGCACGTCATCACCGAACTGGTTGCCGGACAGGTTCCGTCCACCAAGGGTGCGAAGACGTTCCTCGCCGAGATCTCGGACCGCAAGAAGGTCCTGCTCGTCGTCGGCCGCGAGGACATCGCAGCCTGGAAGAGCGTGCAGAACCTGGACGGCGTGCACCCCATCGCACCCGACCAGCTCAACACCTACGACGTGCTCAACGCCGATGATGTCGTTTTCAGCGTGGAAGCGCTGAACACCTTCATCGCTGGGCCTGCAAAGAACGAGGAGGCAAGCAAGTGACCACGATCGCCGATCCCCGCGACATCTTGCTGGCACCGGTCATCTCCGAGAAGTCCTACGGACTGATCGAAGAAGGCACGTACACGTTCCTGGTGCACCCGGACTCGAACAAGACGCAGATCAAGATTGCCGTCGAGAAGATCTTCGACGTCACCGTGACCAGCGTCAACACGATGAACCGTCAGGGCAAGCGTAAGCGGACCCGGTTCGGTTACGGCAAGCGCAAGGACACCAAGCGCGCGCTCGTAACGCTCTCCGCCGACAGCAAGCCCATCGAGATCTTCGGAGGTCCGGTCGCGTAAGCGGCTGGGACTCTTCGGATATAGAGGACGAGAAGACTCATGGCAATCCGTAAATACAAGCCGACAACCCCGGGCCGTCGTGGCTCCAGCGTTTCCGATTTCGCTGAGATCACGCGTTCGACCCCCGAGAAGTCGCTGATCCGCCCGCTGCACGGCCGCGGTGGACGTAACGCACACGGTCGCATCACCACCCGGCACAAGGGTGGCGGTCACAAGCGTGCATACCGTCTCATCGATTTCCGTCGCAACGACAAGGACGGCGTGCCGGCCAAGGTCGCTCACATCGAGTACGACCCCAACCGCACCGCGAACATCGCACTGCTGCACTTCGCAGACGGCGAGAAGCGCTACATCGTCGCACCCAAGGGCATCGCCCAGGGATCGCCGATCGAGCAGGGTGCCAATGCCGACATCAAGCCCGGCAACAACCTGCCCCTGCGCAACATCCCGACGGGTACGACCATCCACGCGGTCGAGCTTCGTCCGGGTGGAGGCGCGAAGATGGCCCGCTCCGCTGGAGCGAGCATCCAGCTCCTCGGTAAGGAAGGCCCCTACGCCACGCTGCGTATGCCGTCCGGTGAGATCCGTCGCGTCGACGTGCGCTGCCGCGCAACCGTCGGCGAGGTCGGCAACGCCGAGCAGTCGAACATCAACTGGGGCAAGGCCGGCCGCATGCGCTGGAAGGGCAAGCGCCCGACCGTTCGTGGTGTCGTGATGAACCCGGTCGACCACCCGCACGGTGGCGGCGAGGGCAAGACCTCCGGTGGACGCCACCCGGTCAGCCCCTGGGGACAGCCGGAAGGCCGTACCCGCAAGAACAAGGCGAGCGACAAGCTGATCGTCCGTCGTCGTCGTACCGGCAAGAACAAGCGCTAGGAGGGAGTTCAGAATGCCACGCAGCCTGAAGAAAGGCCCGTTCGTAGACGATCACCTCCTCGCGAAGGTTGACGTCCAGAACGACAAGGGAACCAAGCAGGTCATCAAGACCTGGTCCCGTCGATCGACAATCCTGCCCGACTTCATCGGTCACACTTTCGCCGTCCACGACGGTCGCAAGCACGTACCGGTGTTCGTGTCCGACTCCATGGTCGGCCACAAGCTCGGGGAGTTCGCACCGACCCGCACGTTCAAGGGTCACATCAAGGACGACCGGAAGGCGAAGAGGCGATGACCAACTTCACCCCCACCGCCAATCCGACTGCCAAGGCCGTAGCGAAGCACGTTCGCGTCACGCCGATGAAGGCACGTCGCGTCGTGGATCTGGTTCGCGGGCGCTCCGTCGAGGACGCGCTCAACATCCTCAAGTTCGCGCCGCAGGCAGCGAGCGAGCCGGTCGCCAAGGTGATCGCGTCCGCAGCGGCCAACGCCGAGAACAACCTGGATCTCGATCCCAGCACACTGATCGTCGCCACTGCATTCGTCGACGAGGGTGCAACCCTCAAGCGATTCCAGCCGCGCGCTCAGGGCCGGGCATTCCGGATCCGCAAGCGCACCAGCCACATCACGGTGATCGTCGAAAGCCTGCCCAAGACCGGCGGAACGTCTCGTAACCGTCGTAAGGGCCAGGCGTCCAAGGAAGGGGCTCAGTAGTGGGTCAGAAAATCAACCCGCACGGCTTCCGCTTGGGTATCACCACTGACTGGAAGTCGCGTTGGTACGCAGACAAGCAGTACTCGGAGTACGTCAAGGAAGACGTCGAGATCCGCAAGCTTCTTGCCACCGGCATGGAGCGCGCAGGCATCGCGAAGGTCGAGATCGAGCGCACCCGTGACCGTGTTCGCGTGGACATCCACACGGCACGCCCGGGCATCGTCATCGGTCGCCGTGGCGCCGAGGCCGACCGCATCCGCGGAGCTCTCGAGAAGCTGACCGGCAAGCAGGTTCAGCTCAACATCCTCGAGGTCAAGAACGCCGAGTCCGAAGCTCAGCTCGTGGCTCAGGGTGTTGCCGAGCAGCTCAGCAACCGCGTCGCATTCCGTCGGGCAATGCGCAAGGCCATCCAGTCGGCCATGCGTCAGCCCAACGTCAAGGGCATTCGTGTTCAGTGCTCCGGCCGTCTCGGTGGCGCTGAAATGTCTCGCTCGGAGTTCTACCGCGAGGGACGCGTTCCCCTGCACACGCTCCGTGCCGACATCGACTACGGGCTGTACGAGGCCAAGACCACCTTCGGCCGTATTGGCGTGAAGGTCTGGATCTACAAGGGCGACATCGTCGGCGGACGGCGTGAACTCGCCGCCGCTGCGGCTCCGGCCGCCGGTGCAGACCGTCCCCGTCGTGAGCGTCCCACTCGTCCGCGTCGCAGCGGTGCCTCGGGCACCACGGCGACCAGCACCGAGGCCGGCCGCGCGGCATCCGCAACCGAGGCTCCGGCCTCGACCGAGCCCACTCAGGAGGGCTGACGCATGTTGATCCCCCGCCGGGTCAAGCACCGCAAGCAGCACCACCCGAAGCGTTCGGGTGCCGCCAAGGGCGGAACTCAGGTGACATTCGGTGATTACGGCATCCAGGCTCTCGAGCCCGCCTACATCACCAACCGTCAGATCGAGTCCGCTCGTATCGCGATCACTCGCCACATCAAGCGTGGCGGCAAGGTCTGGATCAACATCTTCCCGGACCGCCCGCTCACCAAGAAGCCTGCCGAGACCCGCATGGGTTCCGGTAAGGGTTCGCCCGAGTGGTGGATCGCGAACGTCAAGCCGGGTCGTGTGCTCTTCGAGCTGTCGTACCCCGACGAGACCATCGCGCGTGAGGCACTGACTCGCGCCATCCACAAGCTGCCCATCAAGGCACGCATCATCACCAGGGAGGAGCAGTTCTGATGGCTACCGGAACCCCAGCCGCAGAGCTCCGCGAGCTCACCGGTGAAGAGCTGGTCACCAAGCTGCGTGAGTCGAAGGAAGAGCTGTTCAACCTTCGTTTCCAGATGGCTACCGGCCAGTTGGACAACAACCGTCGACTGCGCACCGTCCGTCACGAGATCGCGCGCATCTACACCGTCCTGCGCGAGCGTGAGCTCGGCTTGGCATCTGGTCCTTCCGAGGACACTGCAGGTGACGCGGCATGAGCGAGGAAAAGACTGTGACTGAAGAGCGCAACAACCGTAAGGTCCGGATCGGCTACGTCGTATCCGACAAGATGGAGAAGACGATCGTGGTCGAGCTCGAGGACAGGGTCAAGCACCCCCTCTACAGCAAGATCATCCGTCGCACCACCAAGGTCAAGGCACATGACGAGAAGGGCGACGCCGGCGTAGGCGATCGCGTTCAGCTCATGGAGACCCGCCCGCTGTCCGCCACGAAGCACTGGCGACTGGTCGAGGTTCTCGAAAAGGCCAAGTAGTACCTGCACACAAATGCCCGCTCCCTTCCTGGGAGCGGGCATTTTGCGTTCCGGTGTGCGGCCCTACCTGCCCAGCAATCCTCCGAGCGCGCCGCCGACCCCGGCCTGCTCCCCGCTGCCGCTGCCACCGACCAGGCCACCCGGCGGCTGCTCCGATGGCTGAACCACGACGAATCCCTGACCCGAGAACTCGAGGGTGAAGCGCTCACCCGTCGTTCGACCGATCAGCGTGCCGAGTCCGAACGAATCGTTCTTCTTGACTCTCGTCTGCAAGGACGACGACCACGCGACCGCAGCCTGTGGATCCGCGAAGGTCGGCTGGTCGACGTTCAGCACCACCGGAACCCCGTCCGTGGTGATGGCGATCCGGCCGCGTCCGGAGAACACGCAGTTGAAGAAACCGGCATTGCCGCCTGCCGCGGCACCCTGCACCCGCTTGATGTCGTAGCTCAGCGAACTCTCGAAAGCCAGCACATTGGCCCCGTTGATGGTCAACCCGTCCGTGCCGTCCAGGTCGATGAGATGAACGTCCTGAGCGGCGTTGGCGAGAAAGAGGTCGCCCTGACCGGTGACCTTCATCAGAGGAACACCCTCACCCGAGAGCGCCTGTTTCAGAGCCCGGCCGATCCCACCGGACCCCTTCGCCTCGAACTGCAGATTGCCCTGATACGCCACCATCGAACCGGCCCGGGCCATCACCTCGCCGTTCATCCCGATGCGGCACATCTTGCTGCCCTGCTTCTGGATACCCGAACCGGGAACCTCGGCGTGAGCGGGCGCGAACAGTTCACTTCTCATGGCCAGAACTCCTCGAGGGGCTGATGAATCGGTGGACGACGCAGGTGACTGCGTGGGACGGAGAGGTTGCTCGACGGAGGCCGTCGGGTCGGGCGTCGGGTCGTCCTCGTCGATGCTGATGCCGAACGCCGTGGCCAAACCGGCCAGGCCATCGGCGTATCCCTGGCCGACGGCGCGGATCTTCCACTGCTCGCCGCGCCGATAGAACTCCAGACACACCAGTGCGCTCTCGTCGCCGAGTGCATCGGCAGTGAAGCCGACCAGTGCTGTGTCCGACGCATCGGACACCGTCACCGCAGTCGGGCCCGCGGCCGCGAACGTCGCGGGTCCCGTTCCGTCGAGGGACGCAGCCACGGCCACGGTGTCGACGCCGGCGGGGACGGAAGCGGCGTCGAACATCAGCAGGTGACCTGCGGGGGTGCGGCGATACTCGACGCCCGAGGCGGAGGGCTGGTTGTAGAACACCAGGTCCGCGTCCGAACGCACCCGACCGTTCGGACCCAGCAGCAGCGCGGAGACGTCCACCGAGGTCGATGCCGTGAGCGTGACCGTCAGAGGACCGGCCGGAGCGGGGCAGTTCTCCCCGCGAGCGAGGGTTTTCACCGAATCCAGTGTGCCACTGTCATGGCGTCAGGGCTCTCGCGCCAGCTCGATGACCTCTTCCTCGGTCGGCGGACTCTTCGGATGGTACGACAGGCACAGGGGAGTGGCGGTGCGTCGGAATTCGGCGCCTTCCACAGCCGCGTAGAACTGACCGGCGGGCAGGCGTCCGACGTCGGGAACCGAGCCACCCTTCACCCGCGCCATCTCCTTGGCTGCATCGACCTGCGATGGACTGTTGAGCAGACCGTAGAACTGCGTGGACGCGTTGCCCGCGATGCGATTGTGCAGGCCCTTCGGGGATTGCGTGGCGAACACCAGTCCCAGTCCGTACTTTCTGGCCTGCGACGCCAGGGCCAGGGTGCTGTGCGTTGCCGCTGTGCTCCGGTCGGAGGGTGCGAAATTCTGCGCCTCGTCCATCACGAACAATCCCCCGAGTGGCCGGTCGCCCGCCGGATTCTTCTTGATCCAGGCGAACAACCCCATCTGGAGTTGATTGACGAAACTCTGCTTCTGCTCGTCGGTGGTCAGCCCCGCGAGATTGATCACCGATACCCGAGCCTTCTTGCCCTCGGCCGGCGTCAGCAGCACAGCTGGGTCGACCGGCGTGCCCGCGCCTGCGAACATCGGATCGTTCGCGGCGGCGGCCTTGAGATTCTCGGCCAGTCCGGCAGCGATGCGCACCGCATCGCGCATTTCGCTCGCGTCCTCGGGGAATTCTTCCAGCAGGTCGATGAAGTCGGACAGATCCCCGCCCCGCGAACGACGACCGAACTGGTCGAGGGCCGATTTCAGCACGGCCCGACCATGTTTGGCCTTCTGTGACGTCCCGAGTACACCCGCGGCCGGTTCGAGCGAGGCCAAAGCGGACTCGATGGAGGCCTCGAACTCGTCCGCGTCGCCGACGACACTGGCGAAGTCGGGTAGCGGCTGGAAGCTGAGCGGCCGGCCGGCCGACTTGCGCGGGGTCCACACCACGACGTCGGTGTCGCGCAGGTACGCCGTTGCTTTGGCCTCGTCACCCGGTGGCCACGTCCTCTCGTCCTCGGGCCACGCGGTACCCAGCCGAGCCAGGTCGTTGTTGACGTCCAGCACGATCGCCGAAACACCTTGTAGGGCACATTCTTCCACCAGCCGGCGAATCAGAACGGTCTTTCCCGAGCCGGATCCCGCGAAGATCGCCGTGTGCTTGCGCAGCGCCTCGAGTGGAATGGCGACATCGGCACCGGTGCTGACCTCGGCACCGACGACGATGGACGGCTTTCGGCTCGTCGACGACTCCGGTACGGAGGGTGTCGATTCCGGTTCGATGAGGGCGGTGTCGTCGTCCACGACACTGACTGCAGGCAGCACCGCAGAGAACAATTCGACATCGTGCGCCGGCTTGCGTGCGAGCAACCAGGACGTGAGCGCGGGGGAGTTCTCGGCCAACAGGATCGACAATGCCGCCAGCGCCCTGCGGTCCTCGTCCCCGAGGGGCACCACGACGCCACCGGCGCGGTGCAGGGCCGCGATCGTCTGCTCGGTTTTCGCGCCGTTCGGCCACGGGTCGTTCCTGATCAGGATCAGCCGTCGCCTCGGCATGTCGACGCGCAGGCCCGCCGTCGTCACGGCCCGCTCGACTCGGGCCAACGCGGCCCGCGCGTTGCCGGACGTCACGGCGCGGAAGCACCAGTGCTCTTCGTCGTCGGTGTCGGTGTCGACGGTGTGACGCAGGCGGGCGTGCAGCGCCGGCTTGCCACTCGGCGGCGGATCCTGGGCCAGGCTGTCGTCGGACGACTGATGCTCGTGAATCCACGCCGTCAGACCCGCGGACAACAGTGCGGGAACGATCGAGTCCTCGCTGTCGGGTCGCAACGGGACGGAGACGTCGACCTGTCCACGAAGTTGCTCGTAGCGATCGTCGAGCGCATCGAGTTCGTTGACCCGCGCCGTGGGCAGGTCGGGCGCATCGGTAGGACCGGATCTGTCGGTGAAGCTCTCCAACTCCGACGCGACGCCGGTGTCGAGGCAGTGCCTGATGTGCCGATCGACGGCGATGAGAAGCTGGCGCGGAGTGAAATCCGGGGCCTGCTCGAACGCGTCGGGCGCGACCGGCCACGTCGGGTGCGGTGGCGTGAACCCGGCCTCGAGGAAGCACGCGGCCAGCCGTCGTCCGAGTAGCAGGCGACCGATGTCCGAGGAGGGAATCGGCTTGAGCGACTGCGTGACTCGGAAGCGGTCACGCATCGGCGCGACTCCGCGTGCGGCAATCAGTTCCCAGGCGCTCGACAGCGCGGAGAGCACCGAGGCAGTCCGGGGGAGGGTCTCGCGTAGCGACATCAAGCCGTGTGCGAGCTGTTCGACGACCTTGTCTTCCTGCGCGTCGGCGAACTCCTGATCCGATCCGGTACGAGACTGCGCCACGAGCGTGTCGATCTGATCGATCGCGAGGATGGTCGGACCGGTGATGGCGAGCAGACGCGAGATGTTCTCGGCGATGCCCTGATGGCCGAGCTCGGCCCGGCGGATGCCCCAGGCCGAGAACTCGTCGGGATCGACGTCGTCGATCGACTGCAGGTAGGCGTCGCCCAGATCCTGAACGGCCGAATCGGGGGCGATGGACAGCACCAGCGCGCGCAGCGTGTGCTGCGACGTCCGTCGATGGCGCGGGTGAACCTTGTACACCGCAGTGACGAAATCGTTGAGCGTATCCGCGTCGATCATGCTCTCGCCCATGATCTTCGCGCGCTGATCCTCGGCGATGTCGCCGATCTCGCAGAGCCGTCGAAGCAACAGCCCGAGCTGGCTGTCCGATCCGCGGCCGGACGGACGCATCAGGTCGTCGAGCATCCCCATCAGCGTCGAACGCCAGAATCCGGCGGCGTCGAGCAACCTGATCAGGAAGAAGTACCCGCCCTTGAGCTGTACTTCCTCTCGCACCTGGCCGAGCAGGTGCGTCTTGCCCGAACCGGCCGGGCCGCGCACGACGACTCCGAGTGGACTCGCGTCGTCGGAGGCGTCCGCGTCGTCGTACGCGTTCATCACCTCGAGGAACACGCGTTCGTGCGTCCCCGGTACGTGCACGTTCGACTGAGAACGCCACACGTCGTCGGGTGTCGGTGCCCAACTCAGCCGCACCGATTCGAGAGCTCGGATCTGCTCGCTGTCCGTCATCGTCGACTCAACGCCCATCATGGTTCGATCGAGAGAAGGTGGTTCTGCTGATTTCCGACGACGACGGCCGCGGCGCGTTCCTCGTCGGTCAGCGTCTTCTGATTTTCCTCCGGTATCAACGAGACGTCCGGGGCGCGACGCAGGCGCGCGAGAGCGTCGTCCAGATCGGTTCTGGGTATGTCGCGCAATTCGTTTCGCAGCCTGGACAGTCGGACGGTGCTGCCGGGTTCGCGGGCGAGCCCGGCGTAGGCCGCGCGAATCGAGGCTTCGATGTCGACTGTCGCGTCGGTCTTCGCGACGGGCGCAGGCTCCTCTGTTCGCGGCGAGAACACATCCGCCGGGCGGGCGTCGGTGCGATCGAGCCACCGACGCAACCCCGCCAACACGGTGAACATTGCCTTGCCCGCGCCGGTCGATCGAGCCGGTGGTTCTCCACCGATGAGTTCGCCGCAGATCCGCCATCCCTTGTCGGTGAGTTCGAGAGTCATCGGTCGCACGGACGAATTCACTTCGACGAGACCGGCGTTCTTCAGCTTGTCGCGGGACGCCTTCGCGAGCTCGGGGCCCATCGCTTTGAGTTCGGAATTCTTGACCGGACTTGCCTCGGCCATCAGGACCAGAAGAACTGCCGCCTCGGTCCCGTTCAGGTCTTCGGTACTCATCGAGGATCCCCCTTCGATCGTCTTCTCGATACTGCCTCGCGGATGGTAGCTACCGCACGTTGCGGATCGTCGATCACCTGAGCGTTGGTGAAGCGCAACACCATGTAGCCGTGTGTCTGCAGTTGGTTGTCGCGCACGCGGTCCTCGGCGAAGCGGTCGACGGCGCGGTGCTCGTTGCCGTCGATTTCCACGACGATCTTCTCGGTGCGCCACAGTACGTCGACCGTGAACGGTCGGCCGAGCTCGCCGAGCCGGATCGAACGATTGTGCTCCCGCCCCGCAGCCCAGTCGTGCACGTCCAGCGCTCGATACAAGCGCTTCTCCGGATCGCTGGCCGGGTGCGGATGTCCCGCGATCGGTGGATAGCTCAGGGGTCGGAACCGATCGACCACGGTCTCGACCCCAGCGGGCACGGCGGGCGCGTGTACCGCCACGGACCGGAACCGGTCCATGTTCGACGCCCCGTCGCCCGTCACCCACACCGCTGCACCGGCGTGCGTGCACAGCCATTCCGCAGCTGTCCCGACGACTCCGGCATCCGTTCCGGCCGGCACGACCAACACGAGCGCAGCAAGGCTTCTTCGACGAGCCGAGGCAAGTATTCGGGTCGAGCCTGCTGCGCGAGTTTCGACGGTGAATGCGGCTCGACGCGGCGCATTCCCCGCGACGGCTGCCTCAGCCAGAGCCTCGACGTAGGGGCCGAAGTGTGCGGTGTCGGCACCGAGCCGAGCGGCGGCGACGCGAGCAGCGCGTCGATCCAACGACGACGAGCCGGAGTGATGGTCGAAGTCGGTGAGCCACAGCGGAACCGAATCGAGGGCGGCGTTCTCGAGTTCCGTGACCACTGCATCGACGAGATCGACGGCACGATCGGCCGTCGTGGGATCGATCGCGAAGAACACGATCGCAGGTGCGTCCACCGGTAGAGGGTTCACGGATTCGGCGAGATCACGCTCGGTGACCCCGTGGATGCGCACGACCCGGTCCAGGGGCAGACTCGACCACCACGCGGTGTCGTCGCGCTCCGACGTCATCGCCGCGCCCCGTCGATCCGAAGATGTCCCATCCACAGAACCGTACCGATTGCCCCGAAGGGCGCAGGTGACGGCGGGTGGCCCGGTGACGACGATTTGGATGCCGGGGACCCGTTCCCCTACACTTGACCGGTTGCCTGTGGCAGCGGTGTGCCTTCGTGTGCCCGTACCCAGCAGCCGACCGCGCGTGTCGGGACGGAAATCCGGCACGTACGTACATCCAGGTCAAGGAGAAGTTAGTGATTCAGCAGGAGTCGCGAGTACGCGTCGCTGATAACACGGGCGCGAAGGAAATCCTTTGCATCCGCGTTCTCGGTGGTTCGTCACGTCGCTACGCCGGAATCGGCGACATCATCGTAGCTACGGTGAAGGACGCCATTCCCGGTGGAAACATCAAGAAGGGTGAGGTCGTCAAGGCCGTCATCGTCCGCACCATCAAGGAGCGTCGCCGTCCGGATGGCTCGTACATCCGTTTCGACGAGAACGCTGCGGTGCTGATCAAGCCGGACAACGATCCTCGTGGAACTCGTATCTTCGGCCCGGTCGGCCGTGAGCTGCGTGAGAAGAAGTTCATGAAGATCGTCTCGCTCGCCCCGGAGGTGCTGTAAATGAAGGTGCACAAGGGCGACACCGTTCTCGTGATCGCAGGCAAGGACAAGGGTGCCAAGGGCAAGGTCATTCAGGCCTACCCCGCTGACTCCAAGGTTCTGGTCGAGGGTGTGAACCGTATCAAGAAGCACACTGCGGTCTCCGCCAACCAGCGCGGCGCATCCTCGGGTGGAATCGTCACCCAGGAAGCCCCGATCCACGTATCGAACGTCGCAGTGGTCGACTCGGACGGCAACCCCACTCGCGTGGGCTACCGGACCGACGAAGAAACCGGCAAGCGCGTTCGTGTTTCCCGGAAGAACGGGAAGGACATCTGAGATGACTACCACCGAAAACATCGCGGGCGAACAGCCCCGCCTCAAGGCGCGCTACCGCGCCGAGATCAAAGACGCCCTGAACACCGAATTTGCATACGAGAACGTCATGCAGATCCCCGGCATCGTCAAGGTCGTCGTCAACATGGGTGTCGGCGACGCCGCCCGTGACGCCAAGCTGATCAACGGTGCAGTTGCCGACCTCGCTGCCATCACCGGCCAGAAGCCGGAGATCCGCAAGGCACGCAAGTCCATCGCACAGTTCAAGCTGCGCGAAGGAATGCCCATCGGCGCACGCGTCACCCTCCGTGGCGACCGCATGTGGGAGTTCCTCGACCGTCTGGTCTCCATTGCCCTTCCCCGAATCAGGGACTTCCGCGGCCTCTCGGGCACGCAGTTCGACGGCAACGGAAACTACACGTTCGGCCTCAACGAGCAGTCGATGTTCCACGAGATCGACGTGGACAAGATCGATCGTCCGCGCGGCATGGACATCACCGTAGTAACCACCGCAACCAACAACGAAGAAGGCCGCGCGCTGCTCAAGCACCTCGGCTTCCCGTTCAAGGAGAACTGAGTCCATGGCGAAGAAGGCATTGGTCAACAAGGCCAACAAGAAGCCGAAGTTCGCGGTGCGTGCATACACTCGCTGCAACCGCTGCGGCCGTCCCCATTCCGTGTTCCGCAAGTTCGGCCTCTGCCGTATCTGCGTGCGCGAGATGGCACACGCCGGAGAGCTTCCCGGAGTTCGCAAGAGCTCCTGGTGATCTGAGGCCTCCGGGCTTCACCACACCACGCTGATGGGCGTGGGTTCCGAAAGGAACCCACGCCCATTTCGCGTTTGCTCAGGCCTCCCGTCTCAGACCGACCACACATCGTTTCGTAGATCGAGTGACCGAGTCAGATCCAGTGCGGCAGAACGGTCGTCGTTGTCGACGAGAAGGAGCAGGCCACGTTCGGACATCGCAGACGCGAGAGTGTCGGTGGGAACGGTTCGACATCCGGCCGGCATTCCCGCGACTCCGAGCTCTCGATAGGTATCGGCAATCGCAACCACGTCCTCGACGGTGTCCATTCCCAGGACGGTCACGAAATGTCCTACGCTCCAATCGAATTCGGTCAGGTCTTCGGTGTGCACATTCGCAACCAGGCCGAACCGGAACTGCACGTCGGCCAGGCGGGTCAGGAGCAGGCGGAGCCCGTCGGAACCGGGCCCCACGATCGGAACCACCACGACGCGTCCTTCGGTCGCCGTCTCGATGCCCGTCGCAAGACCTGTCGCTGTGGTCCCGGCCGCATCGATCGATGCAGCCCTCGGTAGGCAATCCCACCCGTCGGTGATCCGGGGCGTTCCGGGCGGACGGGCCGCGACGGTCTCGCCCGGCCAGATCGCGGATCCCGATGCGATCGCCAGTGCAGTCACGTCCGGTGCGTCGTCGCCCACGACGGCCGTCGACGCTATCGATGCCGAGAACGGTCCGCAGAGCTGATCCGGTTGTGGCAGAGCGCTGTCGAGGGCAGAGACGATTGCGCCGACGCCGGGGAACCGTCGCAGCATGTCAGTAGATCCAGCGCAGTGATTCGAGCAGTTCGTCCTCGGTGTGGCTCTCCGCCCACGCCGCATCGGCGTCCCGGCAGGCAACGAACGCGCCCAGAAGGTCTTCGCCCAACACGTCTGTGACCAGCGCCGACGACAGTAGGTTCTCCCGTTGTTGGGCATGGGTCGTCGCGAGTGGGGAGATACCGGCGGCGTCGCGACGGGCATCGTCCCAGCCGCCCACATCCTCCTGAACCGGTGGCGACAACGTCGCCGACTCGGCCACTCCCGACATGCCGGCCGCGATGGTGACGGCAAGCGCCAGATACGGATTGGCGGAAGCGTCGCACGCCTTCAACTCGACGTTGGTGTGATCGGGACCGAGGAGGGCAGAACCGGGTACGAGCCGTACTGCCGCTTCGCGGTTCTCGACGCCCCAGAACCCGAAGGCACCGGCCCAGTATCCGGGTCGACGTCGGAGCAAGGATCCCGAACTCGGTGCGGTGACGGCAGTGAGTCCCGGCAGCTCTCGAACCAGGCCCGCGATGTACGACTGCCCGGTCTCCGACAATCCATGCTCTCCGTCTCCGGTGAGAGCGTTGTGCCCGTCGCGAACCAGTGACGTGTGCAGGTGCCATCCGTTGCCTGCACTGCTGGACGAGGGCAGGGGAGCGAAGCTCGCCCGCAGGCCGTGAGCTTTGGCGGCAGAGTGGATCGTCTGCCGCGCGAGAACTTGCGCATCGGCTGCAGCAAGGGGATCGAGTGGCGCGAGCGCGATCTCGATCTGGGACATGCCGTACTCGGCATGAATCTGACCGATGCTCACACCGTTCGCAGACAGGGCGTGCAGCAGCGATACGACGAATTCGTCGACATCGCGGAGCGCGTTGGCGGAGTAGGCAGGTCCTCGATGGGCGGACAGTCCGTCCGATTCCCGGGTCAGGGCGAACTCGATCTCGAATCCGGCCCGCACCTCGAAACCGGCATCGGACGCCTTCTGCACCTGCCGCTCGAGAACAGCGCGTTGGTCGTAGGGCCAGGGAGAGCCGTCCGCGGAGAGCTGCCTGCCGTGTACCCAGGCAAGCCCCGGTTGGCCGGCAAGTGGAACCACGCTCGACGCGTTGTCGATCACCGGAATCAACCGAACATCGCCGGACGGCGTGGACAGTCCCTCGTGAGCGAAGGTGATCCCGTCGTGCGAATCGAACACCGCGAACACCGCGGTGACTCCTACGCCGCGACGTGCGACGTCGGTCAGTTCTGCGGTGGGCACGGTGCGTGATCGGACGATGCCGTTGTTGTCGACCCACCCGATTGTCACCCCGGCGATGGTGCGGTCACGCAGAGTGTGGGTGAGGTGATCGATGTCGACTGCCTTCGAGTCCGTCATGGTCCGACGTTAGCGAAGAAGTGGACGCCGGGGTGTCCGACTGGACCCGAGCCGTCGCGCAATGGTAAGGCGATTTGGTCTTCGGGTGCGCGATGCCTACACTAGAGCGGTTGCCCGGGCTTCGTCGTGCCTGCACGCGAGTCCTTGCAATGGAAACGCAACCTCGAGTTCTCCGTACGTCAGCATCGAAATGCGGAAGCTCGAAACACCTGGCAGTGCAGCGATGCATTGCTTGGAGCGCAACCCCTGACCGGCAACAGTCGGTCAGGACATGTTCACTTCGTTGTAGGCCCACGATGTGACGAGCCAGGCCCGCCGGGTTTTCGAGAATCCAGGGGCACCAGCTCGCGCGTGCTGCATGGGAACCGCTGCGAGAAAGGTGCACAGGTCACACCATGACGATGACCGATCCAATTGCAGACTTCTTGACCCGTCTGCGCAACGCCAATTCGGCGTACCACGACGAGGTGAAGCTTCCCCACTCGAAGCTCAAGGCGAACATCGCCGAGATCCTCAAGCGCGAGGGCTACATCTCCGACTACCGCACGGAAGACGCCGAGGTGGGCAAGACCCTCATCGTCGATCTGAAGTACGGCCCGAGCCGTGAGCGCAGCCTCGCCGGCGTGCGACGCGTCTCCAAGCCCGGTCTCCGGGTATACGCAAAATCCACCAATCTGCCCAAGGTTCTCGGCGGCCTGGGCGTGGCGATCATCTCCACGTCCACAGGTCTGCTCACGGAGCGTCAGGCGGCCAAGCAGGGTGTGGGCGGAGAAGTCCTCGCCTACGTCTGGTAGGGGAGGCCACCACCATGTCACGTATTGGAAAATTGCCGGTACCGGTCCCCGCTGGAGTCGATATCACCATCGACGGCCAGAACGTTGCGGTCAAGGGCCCCAAGGGTGCCCTGAGCCTGACGGTCGCCGAGCCCATCCAGATCGCTCGCGCCGACGACGGCACCATCGCCGTCACCCGGCCCGATGACGAGCGCAAGAGCCGTGCACTGCACGGACTCTCGCGCACTCTCGTCGCGAACCTCATCACCGGTGTCACCAACGGTTACACCAACAAGATGGAGATTCACGGCGTCGGTTACCGCGTCGTACTCAAGGGCAAGGACCTCGAGTTCGCACTCGGTTACAGCCATCCCGTGCTGATCGAAGCACCCGAGGGCATCACGTTCACGGTCGAGTCGCCCACGCGATTCACCGTTGTCGGCATCGACAAGCAGAAGGTCGGTCAGATCTCTGCCAACATTCGTCGTCTGCGGCGTCCGGACCCGTACAAGGGCAAGGGCATCCGCTACGAGGGTGAAGTGATCCGCCGCAAGGTCGGAAAGACGGGTAAGTGATATGAGCCAGCAAACAGCAGACAAGGCGAACGTCGTCAAGCGCACTCCGCGTGGCACCGACGTCTCGACGAAGCGTCGCCTGTCGAAGGCACGTCGTCACTTCCGCCTTCGCAAGAAGATCTCCGGCACGCCCGAGCGTCCCCGCTTGGTCGTCAACCGGTCCTCGCGTCACATCCACGTGCAGTTGATCGACGACCTCGCCGGCCACACGCTGGCCAGCGCGTCGAGCATCGAAGCCGATGTGCGCGCCCTCGAGGGCGACAAGAAGGCCGTCAGTGCGAAGGTCGGCGAGCTCATCGCCAGCCGCGCGAAGGCAGCAGGCGTCGAGGCAGTCGTGTTCGACCGCGGCGGCAACAATTACAGCGGCCGCATCGCGGCACTCGCAGACGCAGCCCGTGAAGGCGGGTTGACGTTCTGATGATGACAATGACTGACAACGGAAGGACAGCCTGATGCCGGGACGTCAACGGCGTGACGGCGGAAGCGGCCCCGCCGGACAGAACAGTGGCCCCAACGCAGGTGGCGACAACAACCAGCGCGGCGACAACCGCGGTGGCGGTCGTGACCGTCGTGACAACGGCCGTGGCGGCAACGCTGCGGACAAGTCGAACTTCATCGAGAAGGTCGTCACGATCAACCGCGTCTCCAAGGTGGTCAAGGGTGGTCGACGCTTCAGCTTCACCGCCCTCGTCATCGTCGGTGACGGCAACGGACTGGTCGGCGTCGGCTACGGCAAGGCCAAGGAAGTTCCCGCGGCCATCCAGAAGGGTGTCGAGGAGGCTCGCAAGAGCTTCTTCCGCGTCCCGATGATCGCCGGCACCATCACGCACCCCATCCAGGGCGAAGCCGCAGCTGGCGTCGTCATGTTGCGTCCGGCCAGTGCCGGTACCGGCGTCATCGCCGGTGGCGCGGTGCGTGCCGTGCTCGAGTGCGCCGGTGTCCACGACGTGCTGTCGAAGTCGCTCGGTAGCGACAACGCCATCAACGTCGTGCACGCGACCGTCGCAGCCCTCAAGGGTCTGCAGCGTCCCGAGGAAGTTGCGGCTCGCCGCGGCCTGACCCTCGAAGAGGTTGCACCCGCCGGAATGCTGCGCGCACGCGCACAGGCAGGAGCGGTGAAGTAATGGCTCAGCTGAAGGTCACCCAGATCAAGAGCACCATCGGCCAGAAGGCGAACCAGCGTGACAGCCTGCGTACTCTCGGGCTCAAGGGCATCCGCCAGACGGTCGTCCGCGAGGACAACCCGCAGAACCGCGGACTGGTCAACACGGTGCGCCACCTCGTAATCGTTGAGGAGGTCTAACCATGACCATCAAACTGCACCACCTGCGCCCCGCAGCCGGATCCAAGTCGACGAAGATTCGTGTCGGCCGTGGTGAAGGTGGCAAGCGTGGCAAGACCGCAGGTCGCGGTACCAAGGGAACCGGCGCACGCAAGAACGTGCCGGCACGCTTCGAGGGTGGCCAGATGCCCCTCCACATGCGGCTCCCGAAGCTCAAGGGCTTCACCAACCGCAACCGTGTCGTGTTCCAGGTCGTGAACCTGCGCGACATCGAGCGTCTGTTCCCCGAGGGCGGTCAGATCGGTATCCCCGAGCTCATCGCCAAGGGTGCCGTTCGCAAGAACGAGCCCGTCAAGGTTCTCGGCGACGGAAACCTGACCGTGAAGGTCGAGATCTCGGCCAACAAGTTCACGGGCTCCGCCAAGGAAAAGATCGCCGCTGCCGGCGGTTCTGCAACCGAGGTATGAGCATTGCTCCGATGCGTTGAGTAGCAGCGCATCGGGCAGCAGTTCGTGACGATGGCCGCAGCCACAGCTCTCGCAGCTGAGCTGCGGCCATCGTTGCCTCGGCACCACGTGCCGTACTCGACCGAACGGACAGGGTCCAACACTGACCGTCGGGCGGTTCGATACGCACTGTTAGAGTTCTAGAGTTCACAGAAGTTCGTTTCGATGCGGGCGATGCATGTCGCCTGCAGTCCATGCTCGTGAGGCTCACAGGAGCGCCGGTTGCGCTCCTGACGAAGCACTCGCAGCGTCAACGCAGTCGTGCCAGGAGGATCTTTGCTTTCCGCCTTCGTGTCGGCCCTCAGGACTCCTGACCTGAGACGGAAGATCCTCTTCACGCTCGGTCTGGTGGCCCTGTATCGCTTCGGTGCCACGCTGCCGTCGCCGGGTGTCGACTACGCCAATGTCCGAGCATGCATCGACCAGGTCTCCGGTGGAGACTCTGCGGGCATCTACTCGCTGATCAACCTGTTCTCCGGTGGAGCGCTCCTCCAGCTCTCGGTGTTCGCGATCGGCATCATGCCGTACATCACCGCCAGCATCATCGTGCAGCTGCTCACCGTCGTCATCCCGAAGTTCGAGGAACTCCGCAAGGAGGGACAGTCGGGGCAGGCCAAGATGACGCAGTACACGCGTTACCTGTCGATCGCGCTGGCCATCCTGCAGGCGACCGGCCTGGTGGCCCTCGCCTCCCGCGGCCAACTTCTGCAGGGATGCCAGCAGGACATCATCGCCGATCAGAGCATCTTCGGCCTCGTCATCATCGTGCTCGTCATGACCGCAGGTGCAGCCGTCGTGATGTGGTTCGGTGAGGTCATCACCGAGCGCGGCGTCGGCAACGGAATGTCGCTGCTCATCTTCGCCGGAATCGCCTCGCGTATCCCCTCCGAGGGCAACTCGATCCTCGAGAGCCGTGGTGGGCTGGTGTTCGGATTCGTCTGCTTCGCAGCGTTCCTGATCATCACCGGCGTGGTGTTCGTCGAGCAGGGTCAGCGCCGAATTCCCGTCCAGTACGCCAAGCGCATGGTCGGTCGAAAGATGTACGGCGGCTCCTCCACCTACCTTCCGCTCAAGGTCAACCAGGCCGGCGTCATCCCGGTGATCTTCGCGTCCTCGCTGCTGTATCTGCCCAACCTGATCGCCCAGCTCACCTCGGCCAGCACCGCGGTCGATCCGAGCTGGTGGCAGCGCATCATCAACGAGTACCTGGTGAACCCGGCCAACCCGGTGTACATCGCGATCTTCTTCGGTCTGATCGTGTTCTTCACGTACTTCTACGTGGCGATCACGTTCAACCCCGAAGAGCGCGCCGACGAGATGAAGAAGTTCGGCGGGTTCATCCCGGGCATTCGTCCGGGCAAGCCGACCGCCGACTATCTGAACTACGTCCTCAGTCGCATCACGTTGCCGGGCGCGGTCTACCTGGGCACCATCGCCGTGCTCCCGAACCTGTTCCTCGACATCGGCAGTTCGGGTGGAGGACAGAACCTCCCCTTCGGTGGCACCGCCGTGCTGATCATGGTCAGCGTCGGCCTGGATACCGTGAAGCAAATCGAAAGCCAGCTGATGCAGCGTAACTACGAAGGGTTCCTCAAGTGAGACTTGTTCTGCTCGGTCCCCCCGGTGCCGGCAAAGGCACCCAGGCCGTCCTCCTGTCCGAGAAGCTGGGCGTTCCGCATATCTCGACCGGCGACCTGTTTCGCGCGAACATCGGTGAGAAGACGCCGCTCGGACTCGAGGCGAAGAAGTACCTCGATGCAGGCGACCTCGTTCCCAGTGAGCTGACCGTCGACATGGTCCGCAGCCGCCTCTCCGAGCCCGACGCCGTGAACGGCTTCCTGCTCGACGGCTTCCCACGTTCGGTGGGTCAGGCCGAGGCACTGGTCGGCATCCTGGCGGACCTGAACGCGAAGCTCGACGCCGTACTCTCGTTCGTCGTCGACGAGGACGTCGTCGTCGAACGCATGCTCGCGCGTGGACGCGAGGACGACAAGGAAGACGTCATTCGGAACCGACTCAAGGTGTACCGGGACGAGACCGCGCCCCTGCTCGATTACTACGAGGGCCAACTCGTGACGGTCGACGCGATCGGTGAGGTGGACGAGGTCAACGCTCGCGCGCTGAAGTCCATCGAGGACCACGGCAAGTAATGGCATTCGGCCGTAAACGGAAGGTCGTGCCGTTCCGTAGTGCCGGCGAACTCGACGCCATGGCTGCGGCCGGCGCGGTCGTCGGCGCTGCTCTGGTGGCAGTGCGGGCAGCGGCGGTTCCCGGTGTCTCGACGCTCGAGCTCGACAGAGTTGCCGAGGCCGTCATCCGTGACGCCGGTGCGGTGCCGTCGTTCCTCGGTTACCACGGCTTCACCGGCAGCATCTGTTCGTCGGTCAACGACCGTGTGGTGCACGGCATTCCGTCGGCGGACGAGCTCCTGGTCGCAGGCGATCTGGTGTCCATCGACTGTGGGGCGGTTCTCGACGGTTGGCACGGAGACTCGGCGTGGACGTTCGGTGTCGGCGACATCATCGAAGCCGATGCGATGCTGAGCGAGGCGACGAGGCTGTCGATGGAGGCAGGTATCGCCGCGATGCTTCCAGGCAATCGGCTCACCGACGTCTCGCACGCCATCGAATCCGGAACCCACGCGGCCGAGCAGGCGCACGGCCGCAAGTACGGGATCGTCGACGGATACGGCGGTCATGGCATCGGTCGTGAGATGCACATGGACCCGTTCCTCGCGAACGAGGGTGCGCCGGGTAAGGGACCGGAGCTGGTCGTCGGATCCACTCTGGCAATCGAGCCCATGCTGACCCTCGGCACGTACGACACCGACATTCTCGACGACGGCTGGACGGTCGTGACCACCGACGGATCTCGATCGGCGCACTGGGAACACACCGTTGCCGTCACCGAGGACGGGCCGCGGATCCTGACACTACGACCCAGCTAGGGTCACCAGGCCAGCGATCCGTAGCGTCGGCCGCCGCGGACCAGTCCGAGATGCGCAGCCACCAGACGAAGCCAGAGTCGAGTCGGCATCCTGGTCACTGCAGTGGGAAGCAGTGGGTTTCGTACGCCGAGCATCAGCAGGGCGACGGAGATCGTGCGAGCCCGGAAGGGCGGGCAGCCGTGTGCTCGGTGGAGTCCGCGTACGTGAGCCGATCCGTACCCGAGCGCGCCTGCCTGCTTCCAGTTCTCCCGACGACCGGTGCGAAGTCGGTACGACACCAGTGGTTCGGCGATGAAATGCAGTCGACACCCCGCGTGCTGTGCGCGCCACGAGAACTCCATGTCCTCGCTGGCGTGAACGTACTCGAGCATGCCGCCGAGCTCGACGTAGGTCGATCTGCGGCACGCCATGCTGGCACCGATGGCGAACGGTAGGAATGTCGACTTGCCCTGATCCGAGGGCGGTGCGAACGGTGTCGATGCGCGCACGGCAGCGGAGTTCAGCGTCTCCGTCTCCAGACCGGTACCCACGATGTCGTACTCGTCGAGGCCGGCAACGATGCGCCGGAGCCAGTTCGGGTGGACCGCGTCGTCCGCGTCGCAGAAGGCGAGCAGGTCGCTGCGGGCGGCGTCTGCACCTCTGTTACGTGCGAACGATGCGCCCGGGGATCCTGCAGCGTCGACGTACTGCAGGTCGAGCGCTCCACGGAGGCAATGGTTCTCGATGTGTTCGCGAAGGCCGTCGGTCGAGCCGTTGTCGCTGACGATCACCGTGAAGGGATGCTCGTAATCCTGTCGAGCGAGAGCTCGCAGTTGATCGTCGAGAACATCCTTGGAGTTGTGAACCGGAATGATGACGGATACGCCCGGGTTGCCGGCGCGCGTGTCTGAGCTCAAGAGGGGTGCCTCGTGGTCGTCGTCGCGGACACGGCCGCCGCTGCGAGGGCAGGCGGGACGGCCCGTGTTGTGCGGCTGGGATACAGCCGGGCAGAACGCTAGCTCAGGAAATCGAACTGGGGCAACCGTTGACCCGGAGCATGGATGCGGAACGCATTTGGCCAGACGTGCATTACCCGGTAGCATGGATCGACGGTGCGCCCTGCGTACCGGACGTTCGCGTGCCCTGGTGGCCTGCGAACCGTTCCGGCGACACGTCGGCCCGTCGATTCGGGTCGGTCAGTGGGCACCACGGTAACGGAAACAGATGCAATCAACCAGGTGTGAGAGCCAGGATCGCGGAGGATATGGCCAAGAAAGACGGTGCTATCGAGGTAGAGGGCCGAGTTGTCGAACCGCTGCCCAATGCGATGTTTCGCATTGAGCTCGAAAACGGCCACAAGGTACTCGCTCACATCAGCGGAAAGATGCGTCAGCACTACATTCGCATCCTTCCCGAGGATCGCGTCGTGGTAGAGCTCTCGCCCTACGACCTCACGCGTGGACGCATCGTTTACCGCTACAAGTAAGAGCTTCCCCGGCCACGTCCGGTCGGGGGGAACCATGCTCGGAGCCACTGCCTGCAGTGGGGCCGAGCTACACACAGGAGATCAACGACGTGAAGGTTCAGCCGAGCGTCAAGAAGATCTGCGAAAAGTGCAAGGTGATTCGTCGTAACGGGCGCGTCATGGTGATCTGCGACAACCTGCGTCACAAGCAGCGTCAGGGATAACCACCGAGCATTTCGCACGTCGGCTTGGCAACAGCTAGAAGATGACCTCCCAGCACCAACCGCGACACACGCGTTGCGGCATACCCCCGGCACGGAGGCCGGGGCCCCACTGAGTTGGTTGAAAGACGCTTCACACCCCAGCGGTGAGAAGGACACAGGGGACGGACTGGGAGCAGACCTCCGGACAAGAAAAGGAAATGCCACATGGCACGTCTCGCAGGTGTGGATCTGCCGCGCGAAAAGCGCATGGAGATCGCACTGACTTACATCTACGGCGTCGGCCGTACCCGCTCCAAGGAAATCCTCACAGCGACGGGCGTCAGCCCCGACCTGCGAAGCAAGGATCTCGGCGACGACGATCTGCGCAAGCTCAGCGATTACATCAACGAGTCCCTCAAGGTCGAGGGCGACTTGCGCCGCGAGGTTCAGGCCGACATCCGCCGCAAGATCGAAATCGGCTGCTACCAGGGTCTTCGCCACCGTCGTGGTCTGCCCGTCCGTGGACAGCGCACCAAGACCAATGCGCGTACCCGTAAGGGACCCAAGCGCACCATTGCCGGCAAGAAGAAGGCGAAGTAATGCCCCCCAAAGCACGCGGTACCGGTCCGAAGAAGGCGCAGAAGACGCGTCGCAGGGACAAGAAGAACGTCCCGCACGGATCTGCGCACATCAAGAGCACGTTCAACAACACGATCGTGTCGATCACCGACCCCGCCGGAAACGTCATCTCGTGGGCGTCCTCGGGACACGTGGGCTTCAAGGGCTCGCGCAAGTCGACTCCGTTCGCCGCACAGCTCGCAGCCGAGAACGCTGCGCGCAAGGCACAGGAGCACGGCGTCAAGAAGGTCGACGTGTTCGTCAAGGGTCCCGGCTCCGGCCGTGAGACCGCGATCCGCTCGCTTCAGGCCGCTGGCCTCGAGGTCGGCACCATCTCCGATGTCACCCCTCAGCCGCACAACGGCTGCCGTCCGCCCAAGCGGCGTCGGGTCTAGCGGGAAGGAAAGGTTTAGAAAATGGCACGTTATACCGGTCCTATCACCCGCAAGTCGCGTCGTCTGCGCGTCGACCTCGTCGGAGGCGACCAGGCGTTCGAGCGTCGTCCCTACCCGCCCGGCCAGCACGGCCGCGCGCGGATCAAGGAGAGCGAGTACCTGCTCCAGCTGCAGGAGAAGCAGAAGGCTCGCTTCACCTACGGCGTCATGGAGAAGCAGTTCCGTCTGTACTACAAGGAAGCCAACAGGACCGTCGGCAAGACCGGCGAGAACCTGCTGACCATCCTCGAGAGTCGTCTCGACAACGTCGTCTACCGCGCCGGACTGGCACGTACGCGTCGTCAGGCCCGTCAGCTGGTCACGCACGGTCACTTCCTGGTGAACAACAAGCGCGTCGACATCCCCAGCTACCGCGTCTCGCAGTACGACATCATCGACGTCCGTGAGAAGTCGGCTCAGACGCTGCCGATCCAGATCGCCCGCGAAAGCTACGGCGACCGTCCCGTCGCCCCGTGGCTGCAGGTCGTTCCCAACCGTCTTCGCATCCTGGTTCACAGGTTGCCGGAGCGCGCACAGATCGACGTGCCGCTCCAGGAGCAGCTCATCGTCGAGTACTACTCGAAGTAAGGCGCGGCACGCATGTGAGTCTCCCCGCGAGGCTCACATGCGTCTTCGCCTCCACACGTGGGCGTCAAATAGCGGACGCCCGTACAGGAGGAACACACAATGCTCATTTCACAGCGCCCGACGCTGACCGAAGAGGTCATCGCCGACAACCGCTCGAAATTCGTCATCGAGCCGCTCGAGCCCGGCTTCGGTTACACACTCGGCAACTCGCTCCGCCGCACCCTGCTGTCGTCGATCCCCGGCGCTGCTGTCACCAGCATCCGTATCGACGGCGTCCTCCACGAATTCACCACCGTCCCCGGAGTCAAGGAAGATGTCACCGACATCATCCTGAACCTCAAGGGCCTCGTGGTGAGCTCCGAAGAAGACGAACCGGTCACCATGTACGTCCGCAAGCAGGGCCCAGGCGCTGTGACCGCAGGCGACATCGTGCCTCCGGCCGGCGTCACGGTGAACAACCCCGATCTGCACATCGCGACCCTGAACGACAAGGGCAAGTTGGAGATCGAGCTCGTCGTCGAGCGCGGTCGCGGCTACGTCCCCGCCGTTCAGAACAAGGCATCGGGTGCCGAGATCGGCCGTATTCCGGTCGACTCGATCTACTCGCCCGTGCTCAAGGTCACCTACAAGGTGGAGGCCACCCGCGTCGAACAGCGCACCGACTTCGATCGGCTCGTTCTCGATGTGGAGACCAAGAATTCCATCACCGCGCGGGACGCGCTCGCTTCGGCGGGCAAGACCCTGGTTGAGCTCTTCGGCCTCGCCCGTGAGCTGAACGTCGAAGCAGAAGGCATCGAGATCGGACCCTCGCCCGCCGAGGCCGATCACATCGCTTCCTTCGGACTCCCCATCGAGGATCTGGACCTCACCGTCCGGTCCTACAACTGCCTCAAGCGCGAGGGTGTTCACACCGTCGGCGAGCTGGTTGGTCGTACCGAGTCCGATCTGCTCGACATCCGTAACTTCGGGCAGAAGTCCATCGACGAGGTGAAGGTCAAGCTGCATTCGCTCGGCCTCTCCCTCAAGGACAGCCCCGCGTCGTTCGATCCGAGCACCGTGCCTGGCTACGACGCCACCACGGGCACGTGGAGTGACACCGACGCCGGCTCCTTCAGCGACACTGAAGGTGCCGAGCAGGACTACGCCGAGACAGAACAGCTGTAATCAGCTCGCTGGAGCTCTTACTAGGAGATTCATCATGCCCAAGCCCACCAAGGGCCGCCGTCTCGGCGGGTCGGCGTCGCACCAGAAGGCCATCCTGGCCAACCTGGCGACGTCACTCTTCGAGCACGGCCGCATCACCACCACCGAGTCGAAGGCCAAGCGCCTTCGTCCGCACGCCGAGAAGCTCGTCACCCACGCCAAAAAGGGTGACCTGGCGCATCGTCGTGAGGTTCTCAAGACGATCAACAACAAAGATGTCGTGCACAAGCTGTTCGCCGAGATCGGGCCTTTCTTCGCCGATCGCGACGGTGGCTACACACGCATCATCAAGACCGTCCCCCGCAAGGGTGACAACTCGCCGATGGCCATCATCGAGCTCGTCAACGAGCAGACGGTGTCCAACGAGGCAGATCGCGCACGCCGCGTGAAGGCTTCGCAGGCTGCTCCCGCCGCAACCGAGGCTCCGGCCGAGGACGCGACCGACGAGAACGTCGTCGAGGCTGTCGAAGCCGACGCGACCGACGCCGAGGTGGCCAACGCCGACGCAGTCATCGACGGCATCGAGGACAACGACGCACACGCGTCGGACGCCCCCGAGGCCGAGGAAGCAAAGAAGGACTAGTCCTTTTGAGCTCCGAGCACGATCGAAGCGGGCCCGCCATTCCCTCAGGGGAAGGCGGGCCCGCTTTTTCGGTACCCACCAGATTTCGGCTCGACATCTCCTACGACGGCACGCACTTCTCCGGGTGGGCGCGTCAACCGGGCATCCGCACCGTCTGCGGAGTGCTCGAGGAAGCCTTCACCACGGTGTTGCGGCAGCCGATCGAGCTGACCGTGGCGGGCCGAACCGACGCGGGAGTCCACGCAACGGGTCAGGTGGCGCACTTCGATGCCGTCGACGTTTCGGTCGATCACGACAGGCTGGTCCGGCGAATGGCCCGGTTTCTGCCCACCGATGTTCGAGTGCGAGCCATCAGCACCGTCTCCGGTGATTTCGACGCGCGGTTCTCGGCGTACCGCAGGCACTACGAGTACCGATTCGGCACGGCGCTCTACGGCGTCGACCCCCTCGACGTGGCCGGTGTCGTCTCGTGGCCGAGGCCCATCGATCTCTGTGCGGTGCAGGAGGCATCCGCGAGATTGATCGGTCTGCACGATTTCGCCGCGTTCTGCAAGCGACGTGACGGGGCGACCACCGTTCGAGAACTGCAGCGGTTCGACTGGGAGCGCGACGGCGATCGACTCACCGCGTACGTCAGTGCCGACGCATTCTGCTGGTCGATGGTCCGTAGTCTCGTCGGTGCCATGCAGGCCGTGGGGGAAGGTCGGCGAACTCCCGACTGGGCGCAGTCGCTGTTGACGCGCCGCGAGAGAGCGAGCGAGGTGGCCGTGGCTCCGGCGCACGGCTTGTCCTTGGTTCGAGTCGACTATCCACCGGCCGACGAACTGGCCGCCCGGAACGCGGCCACCCGCGAGGTGAGATCGGCGATCACGGGCGACGGTTGCTGTGGGGGAGAGGGCTGACCGAACGCCCCGGGTCTACTGTCGGAGCGATGAAGCCGATACAGCTCGCCGTCGTCGTCGGTAGTGTGCGCGCCGGTCGAGTGGGACCGACCGTCGCTTCCTGGGTTCGAGGTGTTGCCGCCGAACGCGCCACCGTCGAGGTGGTCGAGGTCGACTTGGCCGATTTCGATCTGCCGAACTCGCTCGTTCCGTGCGAGGACTCCGAGCGCTTCACCCGGACCGTCGGCGGCGCCGACGCCTTCGTGTTCGTCACCCCCGAGTACAACCACGGCGTGCCCGGTGCGTTGAAGACCGCCCTGGACACGGTGAAGTACGAGTGGCGTGGCAAGCCGGTGGGATTCGTCTCGTACGGTGGGCTCGGCGGGGGAATTCGAGCCACCGAACAGCTACGGCAGATCACCGCCGAACTGCACATGGTCTCCGTCCGAGACGTCGTGTCGCTGCATCGGGTGCGCAAGCGGTTCGACGAGTCGGGACGCATCGACGACGCAGCCGCCGTCGACGGCCTCGGGCGTCTTCTCGACCAGCTCGAGTGGTGGGCGGACGCGGTGGCAGGCGCTCGTGGGCGGGCCGACTACCCCGGTTGAGAATCGGTCAAGCACGTACGGCGGGGCGCAGGCTCCGGGGCCGGCCGATGAACGCCGTCTCCTGAGGAATCGTGACAAGCGTCAACTCGACGTCGAGTGGACCGGACCGGACTCGAATTCGATCACCCGACGCATGGGGCTGGACGATCGTCAGATCCGGTTCCGGTCGCGGGGTGCTTCGCTCCTGCTCGGTGTGGCCGATCCGCGGCACGTGCTCGGACAACGAGATCACGGTGACGCCCGAAAGTTCCTGTTGCGCAAGGGGTGCCGAACCGTCGGCGAAGTCGGTGAGGATCACGTCGTACGACGGGCGGGAACGGAACGTGGTGCCGTCGACCAGTAGTCGATCGGGAGCACCGATGGCGTCGAGGAGCGCTCGCCAGGCATGGGGGCGGTCGGTGCGGACGAGGACTCTGGCACCGGTGGCGATGGCGCGGAAGAGCAGTTGCTGAGCGAGGTAGAGCTCTCCGACGACCCGAACCCGACTCAGACCCGGTCCGAACAGCCGGACCGCGACGCCGTGTCCGCCGGCGTCGGATCCCAGCAGCTGGCCGCAGCCACTCACCGGTAGCATCAACTCGGCGACCGACGAGATATCGAGAACTCGGCTGGGAGACAACGACTTCGGTACGGGTATGGCCAACGGAAGCTGTGCGAGGATGCCGTCGCGTTGACTTGCGCTCATCGAGGTCAACGCGTGTACACGAGGCTTCGTGATCGGTGTCCGGGCGGAGAAACTGCACGACCCACGCACGCGCACCTTCCCGGTGTCGCGGGTCGGCTGCAGGTGGAACGACATCGTCGTTCCGAGTGACGGTGTTGCCCACAGGGTGGCGATGTCCTCGGCAGTGATTGCGCTGCAATCGATTCCGAACACCGTGCTCGACGCACCCGGCAGGGGTGCTGTCGACCATGTCTGGGTCAGATCGTCGATACCGACCCCTCGGCACAGGTGCAACACGGCCGACCGAAGCTCGGAACCCGTCAACAGTCGCGAGGACAGACCGTGGGCGTGCAGAGCGCGAAGGACCCGCGTGGTCGCAACGACAGCGGTACGGGCGGCTCCGGCTCTCCCTCCGCCTCTGACCTCGATCGCCCGAGCATTCGCGCGCAAGTCGAGAGTCACTGCTACCCAGACGGTTCGCACCGCTACCGCAGGCAGCGGACCGATGAGTCCCTCGTAGACCTCGGTGGCGACCGAACCTGCGGAGCTTCGGCAGCCGAGTGCGACGACGTCGATCGCGCGGACCTCGATGTCGTGCTGCCGCAGACACGACGCCAACGCATCGACGGGAAGTGCGTGCTGTGTAGCGGCGCTCGCCCTGCCGAGGACCGTGGTGGCGTGCCGGGGCGGGACGATCTCGAGGGTGCAGGTGACGGTGTTGCGCTGCCAATGGACCCCGACCGGGCCGTCTGCGGTGCCGGTGTGTTCCGTGGTGACGCCGACAGCGGGGGAACGATCGGCGAGGAGCCGCCAGATGGACCGAACCCAGTCGACGACCGATCTGCGCCGGATCGCCACGAACGGAACGAGCGCCACCGCCGCAGCGACGAGCAGCACCGCCCAGGGCCGCATCTGCGCCGCGAACAGCGGCAGACCGATCGCCACGGCCGCGGTCTCGGCCACGATCACCCGCCGAACCGTGGGTGCGACGAAAGGAACGGCGGCTCGCCTACGCCCTGCCGAATCGGTGCGCCTCATCGAAACCCTCCCCCCGAAGGTCACAGAGCCATCGACGACCGCAACACGGTCGCCGAGGTGTGCGGACGAACTGTACTGTGTCGCGTGACCCGAATGGGGATCGGGTCGTCTGCACAGTCCTGGGGAGGAATCGTGGCGTCGACGCCGACAACGAAGTGGCAGGTCGGCGGTTACCGCTTCCTCGTCCGCAGGATGGAACACGCGTTGATCAGGCGCGACGCTCGAATGCTGCACGATCCGATGAGGTCGCAGACGCGAGCGCTGCTGGTGGGTGTCGTCATCGCCTGCATCGGTTTGGCGGGATGCGCTGCCCTGGCACTGTTTCGGCCACAGGACAAGATCGGCGACGCATCGATCGTGGTCGGCAAGGACTCGGGCGCGATGTTCGTGAAAGTGGACGACGTGTTCCATCCGGTGCTCAATCTCGCATCGGCTCGATTGATCGTCGGCAAGCCGGACGATCCGTCGACGGTCCAGGAATCCGAGTTGTCGTCACGACCTCGCGGCGCACTGGTGGGTATTCCCGGTGCACCGTCTGCGCTGCCGCACGACGGCGACGGCAACGCGCAGTCGTGGACCGTCTGCGACACCGTCGACCCGATCGCAGGAGTCACCTCGACGACGGTGCTGGTGGGCGATCCTCGCTACGGTGACAGCACGGCTGCGCTCGCCGAGTCCGAGGCATTCCTCTGGACATCCAACGGCACTGCGTATCTCGTGCACGACGGCACCAGATCGCCGGTCGACCTGAACAACAGGGCGGTGGTCCGCGCACTCGGACTCGAGGACGCGACACCGTCCCCTGTCAGTACGGGTCTGCTCAACTCCGTGCCCGAATCACCACCCATCGCAGCGCCGTTCGTTCCCCGAGCAGGTGAGGCTCCCGCGTTCCCGTTCGACGGGCGGACGATCGGTTCGGTCGTCAAGGTCGCCGGGCGCGACGTCCAGTACTACGTGGTACTCGAGGACGGAATCCAGGCGATCGACGAAACAGCGGCCCTGCTCATCAAATTCGCCGATTCGCAGGGCAGTCCGGATATCGCAGCCGTCAATCCCGACCTGCTCGCTGACGCACCCACAACCTCGTCCGGACTGGAGGTGTCGACGTTCCCGGCGACCACTCCCGAGATAGTCGATACCGGTGAGCGTCCTGTGGGCTGCCTGACGTGGGAGCCGCTCGCAGTGGCGGACGGCGGACCGTCTGCTCGACTGGTCGAGTCCGCCGGCCGTGGGTTGCCGCTCGAGACCGGTGCACTACCGGTTGCGTTGGCTCAGGCCGATGGGGGCGGTGACGCCGTCGACCAGGTCTATCTGGCACCCGGTAGCGGCGGGTTCGTACGCAGTACCGGCATCTCGACGTCGAGTACACGCCAGGGCAGCGTCTTCTTCGTGGCCGACACCGGAGTGCGCTACGGCGTCGATGGTCCCGAGGCCGCGTCGGCGCTGGGGTTCGGATCGCCGGCACCCGCACCATGGCAGATCCTCCAATTGCTCGGCAGCGGGCCCACTCTGGGGCGCGGACAGGCATTGACGATGCACGACGGAGTCGGCCCCGACCCGCGGGCCGCCGCACTTCCGACGAAGTAGGGCCGGTTCAATCGGATCTACCGCGTCGGCGCAGTGGCACCGACAGGGCGAGCCCGAGCGCCAGGATCACCGCCACCAGCACCGAACCGGTGACGGCTGCGGTCCGCGGGCGATGATCCGGCGCAGGCGGTGGCAACGGAGCAGTCATCGCGACACTGTCCGCAGGCACCGACAGGGGAGCAGGCGTCACCGAATCGGTCACCGCGGCAAGCGGATCGACGATGCCGTGGCCGACGAGGGGGTTCCACCCCTCGGCTGGCGCATGCGCCGTTCGTTGGATCCGGTCCACCACCTCCAGCGCCGACAACTCGGGGCGGTGGGCGCGCACCAGAGCCGCCACCGCAGCAACGAGCGGTGCGGCAAAGCTCGTTCCGGTCATGGGAACGACGCCATCGGTGCCCAGGGTGCCGTTCGCCAGTCCGCTGCCCGTCGGCGACAGTGAGGTCATATTCGAACCAGGAGCCGCGACGTCGACCCATGGACCGCCCAGACTGAACGAAGACGGTGTGCCATCCGATTCGACCGAACCGACGGTCAACACGTCGTCGAACCACGCCGGAGTCGCGATGGTCGCGAAGGAGGCCCACGGGTCCGCGTCGGGCCGAAGCGGGTCCGTCATCGGGTTCTGGGCCCGGCAGGCCGCGCTGCCGAGATTACCGGCTGCTGCAACGACGACGACGTTCTTCTCTCGGACGGCGTACTGCACGGCCGCACCGAGCGGACCGTCGGGCACACCGCCTCCGGCGGGCACGCAGGCGACCTCGGAGATGTTGATGACCGAGGCCCCCGCGTCCACCGCAGTTCGGATGGCCATGGCCATCGTGCGTACGTTGCCGTAGCCGGCGGCGTTCTCCGGCTCGCCCGCCTGCTCCTCCTCCGACCTGTTGTCGACGATCTGAAAGACATTGCTGGACTGACGAATCGACAGAATTCGTGCATCGGGTGCGCCTCCGGCGAATCCGCTGCCCGGTGCGGACTGTGCGGCGATCAGGCCGGCGACCATCGTCCCGTGCGCATCGCAGTCGAACAACCCGTCACCTGCGCTGACGTAATCACCGCCGGCGATCAGACCCGGTAGGCGTGGATGAGCGGTCACTCCGGTGTCGATGACGGCGACCACTTGACCTGCCCCACGGGTGATCGGCCAGACCGATGCGAAGTCGAGCGCCTTCAGCGCGGTCGGCACGTCCTGAACATCGGTGGCCGCGGACGGAAGCGCGCAGGCGTTCTTCTGTTCCGTGGGTTCGAGAGGGCCGGGAGGACTCGGCGGAGGCAGCTGCAACGGGTCGATCACCGGACGTTCGGCGCCTGCCGGATACACCCCGATGACCGCGTTCGAAAACAGGGCGAGAGCAGTGAACGCCGCGATGACGATCGTTCGCTGCCGGCGCGGACTCACAGCCCGCGGACGACGCTGTACAGACCGCACACCCACACTGCGATCGGAATGACCACGGCGATGGCCGCGTATTCCAGCAGTTCGGCCGACCGCCGCATCACCGGCGAGTACGTGCGTGTCGGCACGAAAGCCCCGAAGATCGATGCCGTCACCGCGCCGGCCAGTGCCGCACCGAACAAAGCGAGCGCGTGTTCGGGCAACGCAACGAGCGCACCGATCGACAGCGCCAGCAGAATCGTCGTTCCCCCTGCAACCAACGGAACTGCATGCGTCACCACCGCATAGGTGCGTCCGCGCAGAAGCAGGACGAGCGCACACAATCCCGCGAGCGCGACCCCCGGCCACCGCACGCCACCGTCGGAATCGGCTGCTGCCGCAACCAGCACGCCCGCCACGACAGCGACAGTGAACGCCGACAGCAGGCCGGACAGACAGCTACGCGCCACAGCTGCGGAGGCCTGCAGATCCGCGAACGAGATCGCGTCGAGCTCGGCTTCCTCGACCGTATCCAGCGGTGCTCCTGCGGTGGGAACCGGTGGAAGCGGCAACTTGGCCTGCATCATCGACACCCGAGCAGAGAGCGCAATTCCCGCCAGGCCGATGAGAGCGACCGCGGTGCCGATCGACGGTTGGGGCACGGTGGTGAAAAGCGCGCACACCGACGCGGCGAACGTCAGAACTGCGAGCACGATCGCAGCGGTGAACAGTGCGAACCCGGTCCCGCCGATGCGAAGGGACAGCAGAGCCACAGCGCCCGCCATGGCCGAACCCAGCATCAGCTGAGCCGCACCGAACTCCCCGGGCACCAGCACAGTTCCGCCGGTGAACATCAGCGCTACGGCACATCCGCCGAAGACGACAGCGACGGCGTACTGGTCGTACACCCGCCCCAGAATCACCCCCGCGATCGCGAAGAGAATCGACGCAGTGACGGCAGCGAATCCCTCGACGACACTGCCGACATGCTCGGCTCCCGCACGGATCGGCTCACGAACCAGGACCGCGCATGCCACCAACACCGACAGACCGGTGACGACCGAACCCACCGTGCGCGCCGTACGCGCAGTCCACTGCCGAACATCGTCACTACCCGACCGTGTAACCGAATACATGAGGTCGTCGAACAGGGGAACCGGAGCGGGCCGCTCGGCCACACCCAGCACGAGCAATTCCCCGTCGCGCACCGACAGCTCGGCCAACGTCGCAGTCGGCGACAACGGTGGAAACCCGATCCGCGCAAGCGTCCATGCCACCGGCAACCCGTCCGACACGGGATCCCCGTCGCTCGGCTCACCGCGTCCCGAACCAGGCCGCACTCCCGCCCGCCCGGGTCGTTCCGCGGGTTCCACTCGCGCTCTCCCGGGTCGTTCCGCGGGCTCCACTCCCGCTCTCCCGGGTCGTTCCGCGGGCTCCACTCCCGCCGCCGCAATCATGTCGACGATTCCCGGAACGAGAAGGGAGACAGGAACGTCGATCGGCAGCGCCATGTCCACCTGCGTAGACCTGGCCAACACCGTCACCCGACAGACGTCCTGCGCGAAGACGGACTGTGCGCCCGATGCCCGCCGACTCGCGTCCGGCGCGGTGGGCGACTGTGTCGGATCGGCAGGTGCCGTGCGCGGTGGCACAATGCCGGCCGATGGACGGCTGTCGGCGCGTGTCATGAAGATCCCCCCGGATACGTACGATTCGCGTGCCGATGCCCGCCCCAGTGGGCATCGGTGTCCAAACCTTACGACATCGCTGCGACAATCAACCGGTCGTCGGAATCCACCTGCGACGTGCGCAGCTCTCAGGCAGGAACCAGATCGCTGACCTGTGCGAGCAACTCGAACGAGCGAAGCCACGACGCGCGGTCGGACACGCCGGACGCGACGATCAGCTCGTCCGCCCCTGTGCGTTCGGCGAATCGATCGAGATAGTCCTTCACCATGTCAGGAGTGCCCACCGCCGAGTACTTGGTCATGTTCGCGATCTGTTGGCCCGCAGGCGCTTCGAGGACCATGTCGGCTTCCTCGTCGGTGAAGGTTCGGCCGCGGCCCAGCAGCAGGCTGACGCGACTGCGCTTGGTGCGCAGGAACTGAGCCTGTGCCTCGGCCATCGAATCGGCCGCGATCACGTTCACACCCACGATCAGGTGCGGCTCCGACAGTTGCGCGGACGGTCGGAAGTCTCGCCGATAGATCTCGACGGCCTGCTCGAGGGCGTCGGGTGCGAAGTGCGACGCGAAAGCATAGGGCAGGCCGAGTGCGGCCGCGAGCTGCGCGCCGAACAGCGAGGACCCGAGGATGTACAGCGGTACCTCGGTACCCGCGCCGGGAGTCGCGCTCACTCCGGGAATCAGGGACTCCGCCGACAGGTAGCCCTGCAGTTCCTGGACATCCTGGGGAAAACGATCTGCCGACGCGGGATCTCGCCGCATCGCCCGCATCGTCACCTGGTCGCTGCCGGGGGCGCGGCCGAGACCCAGATCGATCCGTCCCGGGTGCAGCGTCGCCAGAGTGCCGAACTGCTCGGCGATGGTCAGCGGCGCGTGATTGGGAAGCATGATCCCGCCGGATCCGAGCCGAATTCGCTCGGTGTTGGCAGCGACATGCGCGATGAGCACCGACGTGGCCGACGACGCGATCGTCTTCATGTTGTGGTGCTCGGCGTACCAGATGCGTCGGTATCCCCAGTTCTCGGCATGCTGAGCGAGAGTGACGCTTGCATCGAAGCTGTCGCGGACTGTTTCGCCCTCGCCCACATGAGCGAGATCGAGGATGGACAAGGGTACGGACACGGTTGGGGCCAGCCTTTCGTTCGTCGAGCACGCGGCAGAAGAGCCACATCGATGTGCAACGGCGTCGGGCAGCGTTCTATTTCTCGACCGTCCGACGGGCGCGACGGCAGCTGTGGACCGGCCGGTCTTCGATGCGTTAGCCTGTCGTCCTGCGGCCTCGGGGGGAGGCCGCCGCGATGGTGTTCTGGGGGCGTGGCCGTGGGGGCGGATCGATGAGTACCGTGCGCTTCGTTCGCGGTGCCAGACGGGAAGTGCCTCGATCTCCCGGCGGTGAAGTCACCCTGCAGTCGCCACCCGAGATCCCGCGCGCCGTGCCGGGCAATCTGCTGATGAAGCTGATGCCACTGGTGATGGTGGCCGCGATGGTGGGGATGGTCGCGCTGATGTTCACCTCCGGGGCAGCGGCGAACCCGATGATGTTGATGTTCCCGGCCATGATGTTGATGTCCATGGTGGGGATGTTGGCAGGCGGCGGGAAGTCGGGCGGAGCGCGTACGGCCGAGGCGAACGAGGACCGCAAGGACTACCTCCGCTATCTGGATCAGCTCCGCCGCGACGTCGCCGAGACCGAGCGCGCACAACGCCGAGCCCTCGAATGGAGTCACCCGGCACCCGAGACGTTGTGGTCGATCGCCGGAACCGAGCGCATGTGGGAACGGCGACTGTCGGATCCGGATTTCGCGCACGTACGAGTCGGCTGTGGGGATCAGCGGCTCGCCACTCGACTGGTTCCGCCGGAGACCGGGCCGGTGGAAGAACTCGAACCCGTCTCGGCAGTGTCTCTGCGCCGCTTCGTGCGAGCTCATTCGGTGGTGGCCGCGCTGCCGACCGCGGTGTCACTGAGAGGATTCGCGGCGCTGTCCGTATCGGGAGATCGCGACGAGGCCCGGGCGATTGTGCGCGCGATGTTGGCCTCGCTGTGCAGCTTTCACGGACCCGACCACGTCGCTGTCGCGATCGTCTGCGGGCCGGACACCGTGCAGCAATGGGAGTGGGCCAAGTGGCTCCCGCACACTCAGCACGACGCACTGCGCGACGGCGCCGGGTCCGCTCGGATGATCTTCGGCAGCTTCCTCGAACTCGAGGGAGCACTCGGCGACGTGCTGTCCATGCGAAATCGGTTTGCGCGCGGAGCTGTTCCCGTCGCAGGCGTCGTGCAGTTGGTGATCGTGGTGGACGGCGGGCTTCTGGACAACCGATCGACCGATCTCACCGACACGGGCCTCGATTCCGTCACGATCATCGATCTGTCCGGCCTGTGTCCCGGACTCGCCGCATCGCGTGGCCTTCGGCTGTTCGCCGAGAACGGATCCATCGGAGCGGTCAGCGGAACCACGGTCGAGGTGTTCGCCGTCGCGGATTCGATGAGCACCACCCAGGCGCACACCGTGGCTCGACGCCTGTCGCCGTATCGTGCGCCGTCGTCCTCGTCCGTCGTCGATGTCGTCGACGACGGCGGAGTCCCGAGCTCGGGATGGAACAGCCTGGTCGGTATAGCCGATGTCGGTGCACTCGACACGGACCGAGCGTGGACGACGCGGCGCGGACGCGAGAGGCTGCGGGTACCGATCGGTGTCGCCCCCGACGGCAGCGCCGTCGAGATCGATCTGAAGGAATCCGCCGAGAACGGTATGGGACCTCACGGATTGTGCATCGGGGCAACGGGTTCGGGAAAATCGGAGTTCCTCCGCACGCTCGTGCTGGGCTTGGTGTCGACTCACTCGCCGGACCAGCTGAACCTGGTGCTCGTCGACTTCAAAGGCGGTGCGACGTTCGCAGGCCTGGAGTCGGCACCGCACGTGGCCGCGGTCATCACCAACCTGTCCGAGGACCTGGCGTTGGTGGATCGAATGCGCGATGCGCTGGCCGGTGAGATGAACCGTCGGCAGGAATCGCTGCGTTCGGCCGGCAACTTCGCGAACGTCTCCGACTACGAGAGGGCACGAGCCGCGGGAGCGGATCTGGCACCGATGCCCGCCTTGTTCGTGGTGGTCGACGAATTCTCGGAATTGCTCAGCCAGCAACCGGAATTCGCCGAGTTGTTCGTCGCGATCGGTCGGCTCGGACGTTCTCTGCACATGCATCTGCTGCTCGCCAGTCAGCGCCTCGAAGAAGGAAAGTTACGCGGTCTCGACAGTCACCTGTCCTACCGAATAGGACTGAAGACGTTCTCCGCGAACGAGTCTCGATCGGTGCTCGGAGTTCCCGACGCCTATCATCTGCCTGCACAACCGGGTGCGGGCTACCTCAAGTGCGATTCGGCCGAGATCGTCAGGTTTGCCGCGGCGTACGTCTCCGGCCCGTACTCGCCGCCGCGTTCCGGTCCTGGCGTTCGGCCCTCGCTCGGAGGCGACATCGGGCCGAAACCCTTCACCGCCTACGCGGTACCGCTCGACTCGGTCGACCTCGGCCGCATCGAGGCTGCCACTGCGCCCGAGGCAGAACCGGATCCGGTCGACTCCCGGAGCACCGGCCCGACGGTGCTGGATGTGGTCGTCGGACGAATTCGGGGTCGCGGAACGCCGGCCCACGAGGTGTGGTTGCCGCCGCTGGACACCGCACCGACGTTGAACCGGTTGCTGCCCGATTCGGTCCTGACCGAGCGCATCGGTCCGCTCGCCGCCCTGCGTGCCCCGATCGGCATCATCGACCGGCCTTTCGATCAGCGCCGTGATCTGCTGACCGTCGATCTGTCCGGTGCTGCGGGCCACGTCGCCATCGTCGGTGCCCCGCAATCGGGTAAGTCGACGGCGCTTCGGTCGTTGATCCTGGCGCTCGCGATGACGCATTCGCCGGCGCAGGTCCAGTTCTACTGCCTGGATTTCGGCGGCGGAACGCTGGCCGGGCTGGCCGATCTGCCGCACGTCGGATCGGTGGCCAACCGGCTCGATGTCGACCGGGTTCGGCGGACCGTGGCCGAGGTCGCCGGCGTCGTTCGGCAGCGAGAGAAGACCTTCCGTGATCGCGGGATCGACTCGATGGCGGAGTTCCGACGGCGTCGTGCAGCGCACCCCGTCGACCCCGAGGATCGGTTCGGTGACGTCTTTCTCGTCATCGACGGCTGGCCGTCCATCAGGTCCGATTTCGAGAGTCTCGAACAGCAGATCGCAACCTTGACGACGCAGGGCCTCGCCTTCGGTCTGCATCTGATCCTCACCGCCTCTCGGTGGGCGGAAGTTCGGCCCGCGACCAAGGACCTGATCGGTACTCGACTGGAACTGCGGCTGGGAGATCCGTCGGATTCGGACATGGGCCGAGCCAAGGCCGCGAGCGTCCCCGAGGGGCGTCCGGGCCGGGGTATGACCAGGGACGGACTGCATCTGCTGATCGCACTTCCACGAGTGGACGACGTCTGTTCCGTCGACGACCTCTCTCGCGCGGTCGGTGAGTCGGTCGCCGCGATCTCGGCTGCATCTGCGGGAACCCCGGCACCGCCGGTGCGCATGCTGCCCGCGCTGCTCGAACGATCCGCGATCGTCGATCGGCTCGGTGATACGTGGCCACGAATCCGCGGCGGTATCCCCGAGCTCGGAGTTCCAATCGGCATCGACGAAGCCGAGTTGGCACCGGTCGTGGTCGATTTCGCGGAGAATCCACACTTCGTCGTGTTCGGTGACAGCGAGTGCGGCAAGACCTCTCTGTTGCGCGGAATCTGTCGATCGCTCGTCGAGGCCAACTCGTCCGACACCGTCAAACTCGTCGTCGCGGACTACCGCCGAACTCTTCTCGGCGCAGTCGATTCCGAGCATCTGGCCGGGTACGCGGCCTCCCAGGCGACGCTGACGGCCATGCTCGTCGACCTCGCGGGCCGCATGGCCGACCGCATGCCGGGGGCGGACGTGACCCAGCAGCAGCTTCGCGAGCGGTCGTGGTGGAACGGCCCCGAGGTGTTCGTCGTCGTCGACGATTACGATCTGGTCGCCACGTCGTCGGGAAATCCGTTGGCCCCGTTGGTGGAACACCTTCCCCATGCACGAGACATCGGGCTGCATCTCATCGTGGCGCGTCGTTCCGGCGGGGCAGGCCGGGCGCTGTTCGACCCGGTGATCGGACGGTTGCGCGATCTGGTCACGCCGGGACTGGTCATGAGCGGAAGCCGCGACGAAGGGAATCTGCTCGGGACGGTACGTCCCAGTGCCATGCCGCCCGGACGTGGGGTGTTCGTCGACCGCTCGGGCCAGGCACTCGTTCAGCTCGGACATTCGAGTTGACGAGCCCCTCGTGGCGTTATGCCGCAGTGCATCTGGGCTACACGCAGATCTCCGTCGTCGCGACGGCCGGAGCCTTCGAGGGTCCGAGAGAGAGCGTCGGATCGGCGTTCGCCACGGCCGAGGGTGGTCGTCTGGTGTTCGGCCGGGGCACGGAGGGAGACGAGATTTCGCCCCTGCTCTGTATCGACGATGCGTCGGTCCCGGTGGGGAGCTCGGTGTGGGACCGGGAGGCGGTACTGCACGGAATCGTGTGGTCGGCCCTGAACGGTGCCGGGGTGCACGACCGACTCGACGTGCTCGAGATCGCGTATCCATCGACCTGGGGCGAGCAACGGACGAGCATCCTTCGTGCACTGTTCGCGACCTCGGCGAACGAGGTGGTGCTCGTGGAGACGGCCGAGGCGGCCCTGTCGTGGTCGGGTGAACGCGCGCCGTCCGCGGCGGTCGTCATCGAAGTCGGGCCTCTCGACACGTCCGTCGTCGTTCTCGACGAATCGGGAACGCACGGCGGAGACACCGGCGCGATCCTGCCCTTCGGTACGGGTGACGACGACGGTTGGCGACGAGCGGTCGGGGAGTACGTCCGGTCGTCGGTCACGAACTGCCCCGACGAGGTGTACGTGGTGGCGGCGCCCCGCGCCGGAGAGGATCCCGTCGTCGATCACCCCACTCGATGGTTGACCGGACTCGATGTCGCCCGGTCGCTGTATCGGCGAGCCGGGGCGGATCTCGTCCCCGCGCCATCGGTCCGTGCTGCGACGACGCGATCGGCGGCATGGCTCGACGACGTGGCCGCCCCGCCGCGGCCGCGGGACAAGCGGCGTCCCCAGCTGCTCGCGGCCGTGAGTGCGGCGGCAGCGGTCATCGTATTCGTCTGCGCAGCTGTGTATTTCACCGGACGTCCTCCCGTTGCTTCAGATAGCGTTGCAGCGCAACCGTTGTCGCCTACCGAGGCCCCGAGTGCTGTGTCGTCCCTCGTCGAACCGCTACCGGCCACGACGACCGACCCGACGACGCCGGTCGAGACGGTGACGTTCGTGTCCGGGCGGGTGTCGATGCGGTTGCCGGACACCTGGACGAAGGTGGACGAAGCGGACCGCATGGTGCTGATTCCGCCGACCCCACCCGAGCGTCGGATCGTCGTCACCGTGGCAGAGCTGTCACCGGGTTCGACGCAGCAGCAGGTTGCCGACGAGCTTCGGTCGGCCATCGATGCCCGTGGGCCGGATTCCACCATCGGATCGCTCGAATCCACCCGCGATTTCGGCGGCCGCGTCGGGATCGCCTACACCGAGAGACCGATCGACGACTCGACGGTGCTGTGGCGCGTGTTCGTCGAGTCCGACCTTCAGGTCAGCATCGGCTGCCAGTTCGAGGGAGACGACGCGACGGTGATCGACGCCGAATGCGGTCAGGCAACGCAGACTTTGGACATCGTTGCGCCGTCGTGAGAGCGGCCCACAGTTTTTCGTGCACGGCCGGAACCGAATCGAGGGGTCGTTGCGTCCAAGGAGATGTAGGGGAGTGAGCGGGCCGACAGTGGCCTCTCGGTCGATCGGCACGTGCGCCGCGGGTGCATGTGAATCGAGTATCGGAGACAAGGAGTCGAAGTGGGATATCCAGGGGGACCGGAAGTTACGGGTTCGTCGAACGGCGTCACGGTCACACCGCAGGAGCTCGTGGCCGCCGGTGCCACGATCGAAGGCCTGAGTGTGTCGATCAACGCGTCCAATTCGGCCGTTCGGTCGATCGTCGAGCAGACCGCCGAGGCGTGGGTCGGCAAGGCAGGCAAGTCTTTTCAGGACGTCATGGCTCAGTGGGACACCAGTGCGCAGAAGATGCGGAGCGCGCTCGAGCAGATCTCCGCGGACATCAAGACGAACGGCCACGGCTACTCGGACGCCGACGACGACAACGTGTCGGCCGTGAACCAGGTGGCCGGATCGCTGAATTCGGGACTGTCCTCGTTCAGGTGAACGTGCATCCGGTGACCACACGACAATCCACACGACCACGCTCGACCAAGGAGACCGATCCGACATGAAATACGACTTCGCGCAGATCGCGGCGCTGACCGAGGCGATGAACAAGCAGGCGAACGTGACCAAGGACCTTCTCGGGGACGTGGACAGCACCGCGAAGCGGCTCTACCAGTCGTGGGAGGGCGACGCGATGACGTCCTACTACGAGCTGCAGCGTCAGTGGAGCTCTGCATCCGACGAGCTCAACCTCATTCTGTCGAGCCTCGTCGCGGCCGCCCGCACCGGTGGCGAGACGATGCACGGCGTCGAGATGGCCAACAAGGCGCGGATGGCTCGCTGACCCGTCGTCACGAAGAGTGGAAGCCCCGACCGAGACCTCGGTCGGGGCTTCCGTCTTCCTCCAGCTCGGTTCTCGTGAGCCGGAGAAATTGGTCACGACGACGGTCCGGGTGTCTACTGGTTCGGTGACGGACGTCGGAGCAGTACTGGGGGCCGAGCGGTCTCGTGCCGACCGTCGACTGGCGTCGCTTCGGGCCGAACTGGCGTCGGTGATCGAAGGATCGCGGCTGACCACCGACGACGACGAGCACGATCCCGAGGGGTCGACGATCGCGTTCGAGCGAGCGAAGATCGCCGCGCTGATCACCGACACCGAGTCGGAGATCCGCGAGATCGACGCGGCGGTCTCGCGGCTCACGGCCGGGACCTACGGTTCCTGCGAACGGTGCGGAAGCGAGATCCCGGCGATCAGGCTCGACGCTCTTCCCGCTGCCCGTCGATGCATGCAGTGTGTGCGCTTGCGCTGACGAGGTCGACGAGTCGAGGCGTCGACGAGCGGAGGTGTTTTGACCTGGGCGTCCGCTCCCGGTATCGTTCCCCGTTGGCGTGTATGGGCTCGCCGCGTACTTCTGTGCGTATCGAGCTCTTGTCCTCGGGTCTCAACTGGCCGCCGAGGGCATCCACTCGTCTTGGCCAGCAGCGACATCATGAAGACAGGAATTTTCTGTGTCTACTTACGCCCCGAAGGCCGGGGACACCACCCGGACGTGGCATGTGATCGACGCCACGGACGTCGTGCTCGGACGCCTCGCCGTCCAGGCCGCGACTCTGCTCCGCGGTAAGCACAAGCCCACCTACGCACCCAACGTCGACGGTGGCGACTTCGTCGTCATCATCAACGCCGAGAAGGTTGCCATCAGCGGCAACAAGCTCGACGGCAAGTTCCACCACCACCACTCCGGCCATCCGGGCGGTCTGAAGTCGCGCTCGACCCGTCAGGTCCTCGAGAGCAACCCCGATCGTCTCGTGGAGAAGGCCGTCGTCGGCATGATCCCCAAGAACAAGCTCGGTAATGCCATCGCGAGCAAGCTGAAGGTCTACGCGGGACCGAACCACCCGCATGCCGCTCAGCAGCCCGTTCCGTTCGAGATCAAGCAGGTGTCCCAGTGACGGCGCCGGAGGGAAATGACGTGACGTCGCAGGAGAACATCGAAGAGATCGCCGCCGACGAGTTCGTGGCAGTCGAAGATCCCGAGGTCGTCTCGGACATCGAAGCCGCAGCCGCTCCGGCCCCGATCGTGTTCGATCGCCCGATCCAGACCGTCGGTCGCCGTAAGGAAGCCGTCGCTCGCGTTCGGCTGTCCTCGGGCACCGGCGGATTCAAGCTCAACGGCCGCACCCTCGAGGATTACTTCCCCAACAAGGTGCACCAGCAGCTGATCAAGGCTCCGCTCGTTCTGGTGGACCGCGCAGAGTCCTTCGACATCGTCGCGCTGCTGCACGGCGGCGGACCGTCGGGACAGGCAGGCGCACTGCGTCTGGCCATCTCGCGTGCGCTGATCGAGCTCGCACCCGACGATCGCCCGCCGCTCAAGGCCGCGGGCTACCTCACGCGTGACGCGCGTGCAGTCGAGCGCAAGAAGTACGGCCTGAAGAAGGCCCGTAAGGCGTCGCAGTACTCCAAGCGCTGACGCGTCTTACCCGTTTCATCCTCGAGGGCAGGCATCCAGCAGTATCGGACGCCTGCCCTCGAGGCATTTTCCACCACATTCTCTCCGCTCGAAGGGGTCTTGGTTCATGGCGCGATTGTTCGGCACCGACGGAGTTCGGGGACTTGCGGGCGGGGTTCTGACCGCTGAGCTGGCGTTGAGGATCGCGCGAGCCGCTGCCGCCGTGTTGGCACCGAACGTCGACGGCGTCAGGGCCGTCGCAGTGGTCGGTCGTGATCCGCGGGTGAGTGGGGCGATGCTGAGCGCAGCCGTGTCCGCCGGACTCACCGCATCGGGTGTCGACGTGATCGACGTCGGCGTACTGCCCACACCCGCAGTCGCCTACCTCACCGCCGAATACGACGCGGCGCTCGGCGTGATGATCTCGGCGTCCCACAATGCGATGCCCGACAACGGAATCAAGATCTTCGCTGCCGGTGGACACAAGCTGGACGACGACGTCGAAGACCGGATAGAAGCTGCCCTCGATCCCGAGGGGCGCTCCCGGAACGACGAACAGCCGTACGACGCCACCGGTGCCGCGATCGGCCGTATCGAACTCGCGCACGACGCCGCGGCGCGCTACACCGACCATCTGGCCGGATCGGTATCGCATCGACTCGACGGCGTGACCGTCGTGGTCGATTGCTCGCACGGTGCCGCCTCGGTCGTCGGGCCCGAGATCTACCGGCGGGCCGGTGCGACGGTCGTGGCGATCAATGCAGAACCCGACGGTCTGAACATCAACGACGGGTGCGGGTCGACGCACCTGGAGGGTTTGCAGAAGGCCGTCGTCGAGCACGGAGCCGACCTCGGGATCGCGCACGACGGCGACGCGGACCGATGCCTCGCCGTCGATGCGTCGGGTTCCGTGGTGGACGGCGACGCGATCATGACGGTACTGGCCATCGCGATGCACGACGCGGGCCACTTGACCGACGACACGTTGGTCGCGACGGTGATGAGCAACCTCGGTCTGCACATTGCGATGCGCGAGGCCGGAATCACGTTGCGCACCACCGCGGTCGGAGATCGGTACGTGCTCGAGGAGTTGCGCCGCGGCGGCTTCGCGCTCGGTGGCGAGCAGAGTGGACACGTGGTGCTGCCCGCGGTCGGAACGACCGGAGACGGGATCGCCACGGCGCTGCGACTGATGGAGCGGATGGCGCAGACCGGGCGTTCGCTCGCGGATCTGGCGTCGGCCATGCGGACCCTGCCGCAGGTGCTGATCAACGTGCGCGTGTCCGACAAAGCAGCGGTGGCGTCGGCACCGTCGGTGTCGGACGCGGTGGCGTCGGCCGAACGCGAACTCGGGGAATCGGGTCGAGTTCTGTTGCGCCCCAGCGGTACCGAGCAGTTGGTGCGTGTGATGGTCGAAGCGTCCGAACTCGACGTCGCGACCCGGCTCGCCGAAGAGCTGGCGGGCCGGGTCGCGTCGGTCTGACGTCTCAGGCGGTGAGTTCGCGCAGTGCGGTCAGCTGCGCGACGCGTCCTGCGGTGTTCTCGGCGAGCGGCGCGACGTTGAGAGTGGTCACACCGGCCTCGGCGAAAGCTGCCACTCGCTCCTTGACGAAGCTTTCCGGGCCGATGAGGTTGACCGCGCGAGCGAGCTCGTCGGGCACTGCCGCGGCGGCCTCCTCCTTCTTGCCTGCCAGGTACAGGTCCTGGATCTTCTCGGCCTCGGCCTCGTACCCGTATCGCTGGGCCAAGGAGTTGTAGAAGTTCTTGCCCTTGGCTCCCATGCCGCCGATGTACAGCGCCAGGTGTGGCTTGACCCAGGGGAGGTACTTCTCCGCATCCTCGCCGATGGCGAGGGTGGGACTTGCGAAGACCTGCAGTTCGCCGAGTGACGGGTCACGCTTGGCCTTGCCTGCGGCGAGCGACTCGCCCCACACGTCGGCGGCCTTCTCCGGGAAGTAGAAGATGGGCTGCCAACCTTCGGCGATCTCGGCGGTGAGCTCGACATTCTTGGGTCCGAGTGCGGCGATGACGACCGGAATGCGATCGCGCACAGGGTGATTGATCAGCTTCAGGGGCTTGCCCAGGCCGGTTCCCCGGTCGGCGGGCAATGGAATCTGGTAGTACTTGCCCTGGTGCTGCACCTTCTCGCGGCGCCAGACCTGGCGGCAGATCTCGATGACCTCGCGGGTTCGGGCGATGGGTGCGTCGTACTTGACGCCGTGGAAGCCCTCGACGACCTGCGGTCCCGACGCGCCCAGTCCGAGTACGAACCGGCCGTCGGAGACGTAGTCGAGACCGGCGGCGGTCATGGCGGTCAGTGACGGAGTCCTGGTGTAGATCTGGAAGATGCCGGAGGCGATCTTGATCGTGCTCGTCTTGGCCGCGAGGAACCCGAGCTGGCTGACGGCGTCGAACGAGTAGGCCTCGGGCACGAAAATGATGTCGAGACCCGCCTTCTCGAGCTCGGCCACCTCGGCGACGGTCTCGTTGAAACCACCGCTGTAGTTCAGCATCGTTCCGATGTGCATGGGACTCCTCGTTCGGTGAGCAGCTGGTGCAGCCACTTCAGGTACCTGTTACTGACATTTCACATCGGGACGTTACCGCTCTCTGCGGAACCGATGTGAGTCGGCGCACGTCATAGTGAGATAGGGGCACTGCGAGGGGGACGGGAACGTATGAGCGATGGGGTTCGGGTGGACGTGGACCGAGTTCGCGGCGTAGCGGATGCATTGGCGTTGTCGGCGGAGGCGCTCGGCGACGCCGCCGATTCCGTGGCGGACGCAGGCTTCGGTACCGCGGGGGCAGGACGGAACTACGGTGACCTCGGCGCTGCCTATTCCCAGGCGCACCTCGGGCTCGGGCGTGCAGTCAGGGCCTGGCGGTCCTCGGTCGAGGACATTTCCGAAGCCCTCACCACCGCGATGAACGAGTACGAGCAACAGGACGACGCCGCCTCGTACGCGATCGAGTCACACCGGTGACACTTCCGTCGGCCTCGTCCGGTGACGGGGCGTCCATCGACGACATTCTCGATGCCAACGCACAAGGACTGCTGTACTTCGAGCGCTTCCTGCCGCTGGCGAGCCGCGTTCCGGGCGTCGACATCCCGCGATATCAGGACGTGTGCGCCAGGTACGACGAGCAGCGCGGACTGAACCTGGGCGCGCTCGGAGCCGATGCCGACGCCGTCGGGACGGTGTCCGCCGTACTCACCGATCAACTCGAGGAGCAGGTGCAACTTCGCCGGGTCCTTCAGTTGCGGTGGCACGGTGATGCGGGGGAGGCGGTTCGGACCTACCTCTCGGCCGAACAGGAGAAGGCTTCTCAGTTCCTGGCGTCGATCGAGGACTCTCATCAAACGATGTGTGCGGCCGTCGACGTTCTCCGTGACGCCGTGACCGACAAGGCCGAGCTCGTAGGCGGCATCGACATCGAGCTGGTGGACGGCAAAGATGTCGACCAGATCGACGCGATCGTCGTTGCGTCGGGAATCGAGTGCCTCCCGGTAGATCGAGAGGCGGTGTTCCCGCGATTGGCGTCTGCGTTCGAGGATCTGAAGGACAGGGCGCTCGGCGGTGATGTCTCCGACGAGTTCGCCGCCGAGGTGACCGAACGCTGCAGGCGATGGATCGACACCGAGTTCGTACCGCGGGTGCAGGGTACGTGCGAGGCAGTCCTCGCAGCATGTACTGCCACGGACATCGCCGTCGAAAGATGTCTGGCATTGGTGGTGGACGTTCTGGGAAGTGTTCACGAGCCATCGTTCGGCGAACTCGACGAGAGCAGTTGGGCGATGGAACCCGGGGCGTCGGCGCTGTGGCCGGGGCCCGACGGCTCGTCCGCCGACCCGGGTCCGGCCGAGATCGGTTCTGCACCGGCCGTTTCCGGAGCCGAACCTGCAGCCGTCGGTTCGGCCGCGGTCGGACCTGCTGCGGTCGGACCTGCGTCGGTCGGACCGGCGGCGTCACAGCCGGGCGGCCACGGACCGGCCGGCGCAGACACCGTGCTTTCGGCCGGATATCCGACCGCTGACAACCCCGCCGGTGACGAGGTGCGGGATTCTCTGGACGGGCTCGTGGATCGAGTCGTCGCCGGCATCGTCGACCGGATCGACGATGCACTGACCGAGACGATCGACGGTCGAGATCTCGACGGTTCCGGCGACACCGCAGTCGACAGCCGGGCCGGGGAGAACGACACGAAGGACGCTGCTCCGGACGGGACTGGCGACCAGCGACCCGAGCCGGCTCCGCTGCCGCCGCCCGGGCAGGCGTCGCCCACGCCCGGCGACGAGCGTGGTCATCTCGAGGCCGAGCTCGATGGGCATCGGGCCCGCATCGCGCTCGAACACGACGGTGTGGTGTCCCTCGAACTCGAGACTCCCGGACTCGGAACACGCTCGTTCGAGATCAGAATAGGACCGTTCGGCCTACCCGAGATCGTCGAGATTCCCGGAGTCGCCGACGCGGTGGACGTACCGGCTCCGGCTTCGGCGTTGCCGTCCGAACCCGTGCTCTCGTCCGAACCCGTGCTCTCGTCCGAACCGGTGCCTGCGACCGAGCCGGTCCCTGCGGCGGAATCGGTGCTCCCATCCGAGCCGGTGCCCGCGACCGAGCCGGTGCCCAACCCCGAGCCGGTCCCTGCGACCGAGCCGGTGCTTCCGTCCGAGGCCGATTCGGATGTGCAGGCGCAGTGCTCACCCGAATCGCCCGACCTCGAGCAGCCCGCCGAACAACACCCGGTGGCTGCCGACAGACCAGGGGCCGATGCACAGCCCGCCGCCCCGAGCACGGGTGCGGGCCTGAGCGAAGCAGGGGCGCTGTGAGCACCGACACTGGGTGGCGACCGGAGCTGCATCGAATACGCGACGAGCACCGGGCCGCGATGTCGCGGGCGGCCGAGGCGTTGAGCCGGGCGCAGGCTCCTTCAGTCGACCGAGACGACCGACGTTCGGCCGAGGTGAGCGGAGCGGACTCCGACGTCGAGCCGAGGTCGGGCTCGGTGCTGCAACCGGCTCACCTGGACCGGCGAGAACCCCCACCGCGTGTCGAGACCGACCCCGACGACGGGCCGCGATCGTGGCTGGTGTGACACCGTTCGGTGACGATGGGGGCTAGCCCCGTCCGAGCAACGCCTTGATCGAAGCCGTGGCCTTGGGCTTGGGCTGCTCGTCCAGTGGTGCATGTGGATCGACCGCTCGGGTGCCGTCGATGTCTCCTGCGGTTCCGGCCAGTTCTTCGTAGTCGGAGTCGCCGGTCAGGTGAAACAGCAGGAAGGCGGTCAGGACGGCGCGGGTGCGTTGCTGAGTCTTGCGGTCGGGCTTGTTGATGCCGAGTGCGCCGAGGATCCGGCGGCCTTCGACGAATCCGTCTGCCGTCGAGCCGTCGACTCGCCGCAGAATGGACGGTCCGTTCCAGGCCTGGGCGAGCGCGAGTGAGTTGTCGGTGAGCGAGTCGGCGTTCGAATTGTCTCCGACGACGAGTCCCGGCACGGTGAGGCCCGCGGCGGCGTCCTCGGACGAGGGTGCCGTCGGAGCGGGGAACAGCGCGGCGACGGCCTTGATGTCGGATCGCCGGGAGGCGGCGAGAACTGCGGTGCCTGCACCCATCGCGTGACCGGCCGTGGCGAGTTTGTCCGGATGCACGCTGATGTTGCCCGGGCCCAATCGGACGCCCGTCATGATGTCGAGCACAGTGCCCAGATCGGTGGCAAGACCGCGATGGGACGGTACGAGCCCGCGCTCGGTATCCGGTGCCGCAACCACGATGCCCCAGGACGCGAGATGCTTCAGGGTGTCGGTGTAGTGCTGGGGGCGCAGCATCCAGCCGTGTGCGAAGGCCACGCCGGGCAGGCCGAAGCCCTCGGCGGGGGTATAGACGACACCGGGTTGCCCGGCGAGGGCCAGGTCGCCTCGGAGCACCTTGTGCGGGCCGCGCTTGGAGAGAGCAGATGCCAGCTTCTTCGGTTTCGCCACGAGAGATGACGCTACCGAACCGCGGCGCGTCAGGTGACGGGGACACGTCCACCCGAGCGAATGGGTCGTGCGCGCCCCGCCGAGTACCCTGATTGTCCATGTGCGGAATCGTGGGTTACGTCGGCCACCGCCCAGCTCTGGGTGTGGTGGTCGAGGCGCTTCGGCGTATGGAATATCGGGGTTACGACTCTGCGGGCATAGCAATTCTCGACGGCGCGGGAGCGACGGCAGTCGAGCGCAAGGCCGGTCGCCTGGCCAATCTCGAAGCGGAACTGGACGACATCGGCACCGACACGTTCGTCGGCACCACCGGAATGGGACACACCCGTTGGGCGACGCACGGCCGTCCCACCGACCGCAACGCGCACCCGCATCGGGACGCGTCCGGCACCGTCGCGGTGGTGCACAACGGCATCATCGAGAACTTCGGTCCGCTGCGTGCGGAACTGGAAGCAGTCGGAATCGAGTTCCTGTCCGACACCGACACCGAGGTGGCCGTCCATCTCGTCTCGCGGGCATACGCCGACGGCCCGACGGCCGGCGATTTCGTGGCCAGCGCGAAAACAGTTCTGCGTCGCCTCGAGGGTGCGTTCACCCTGGTGTTCACCCATTCCGATCACGCGGACACGATCGTCGCGGCTCGTCGCTCGACGCCCCTGGTACTCGGTGTCGGCGAGGGTGAGATGTTCCTCGGGTCCGACGTCGCTGCGTTCATCGAGCACACCCGCGACGCCGTCGAACTCGGTCAGGATCAGGTCGTCGTCATCACCGCCGACGGCTACGACATCAGCGATTTCGAGGGCAACGAGGCGCAGGGACGTCCGTTCCGAATCGACTGGGACCTGGCAGCCGCCGAGAAGGGCGGCCACGACTACTTCATGCTCAAGGAGATCCAGGAGCAGCCCGCTGCTGTGGCGGATACGTTGCTCGGTCACTTCGACAACGGTCGAATCGTGCTCGACGAGCAGCGACTGTCCGACCAGGAGCTGCGCGACGTCGACAAGGTGTTCGTCGTGGCCTGCGGTAGCGCGTACCACTCCGGCCTGCTGGCCAAGTACGCGATCGAGCACTGGACCCGGCTGCCGGTCGAGGTGGAACTGGCCAGCGAATTCCGGTACCGCGACCCGGTTCTCGACCGTTCGACCCTCGTCGTGGCCATCTCGCAGTCCGGTGAGACTGCGGACACACTCGAAGCCGTTCGGCACGCCAAGGACCAGAAGGCGCGGGTTCTCGCGGTGTGCAACACCAACGGCTCGCAGATTCCACGTGAGGCCGACGCCGTGCTCTACACGCGGGCCGGTCCGGAGATCGGCGTCGCGTCGACGAAGGCCTTCCTGGCCCAGGTCACCGCGAACTATCTCGTCGGACTGGCGTTGGCGCAGGCTCGCGGCACCAAGTACCCCGACGAGGTCGCGCGCGAATTCGCCGAACTCGAAGCGATGCCCGAGTTGGTGCAGCGGGTGCTCGAGACGGTCGAACCGGTTCGGGCACTCGCGCGCGAGCTCTCGACGGCCACGACCATTCTGTTCCTCGGCCGACACGTCGGATACCCCGTTGCTCTCGAGGGCGCGCTCAAGCTCAAGGAACTCGCGTACATGCACGCCGAGGGTTTCGCGGCGGGCGAGCTCAAGCACGGTCCCATCGCGCTCATCGAGGACGGTGTCCCGGTGATCGTCGTGATGCCTTCGCCCAAGGGTCGGGCGGTGTTGCACTCGAAGATGCTGAGCAACATTCGCGAGATCCAGGCGCGTGGTGCGAGAACGGTCGTCATCGCCGAAGAGGGCGACGAGGCAGTGCGGCCCTTCGCGGACAACTTGATCGAGATCCCGGCGGCCTCGACGCTGTTGCAGCCGCTGTTGTCGACGATCCCGCTTCAGGTCTTCGCCGCCGAGGTCGCCCAGGCACGCGGCTACGACGTGGACAAGCCGCGCAACCTGGCCAAGTCCGTCACCGTCGAGTAGCGATCGGCATGCGCGGCTACTACACACCCGAGCAGATTCGGAACGCGGAAGCGCCGCTGCTGGATTCCCTGCCGAACGGCGTGCTGATGCGCCGCGCCGCGTACGGATTGGCCGCGGTCGTGGCAGGCGAGCTGACCGTGCGTACGGGCGGCGTCGTGGGGCGGCGGGTGACGATTCTGGTCGGTACCGGCGACAACGGCGGCGACGGTCTGTGGGCAGGGGCGTTCCTGCGTCGGCGCGGCGTCTCGGTGTCGGCACTCCTTCTCGATCCGACGCGGGCGCACCCCGAGGGTCTCGCGGCCCTGCGATCGTCGGGCGGACGCGTGGTGAGCAGGTGCGGACCTGCCGATCTCGTGGTCGACGCCATCGTGGGCATTTCCGGCAAGGGCCCGTTGCGGCCCGATGCTGCTGCGGTGGTCGAGCAGATCACTGCTCCGATCGTGGCCGTGGACGTGCCCAGTGGAGTCGACGCGGAGACCGGTGCGGCACCGGGGCCTGCCGTGTCGGCCGCTGTGACGGTGACGTTCGGTGCGCGTAAGCCGGTTCACGCGTTGGCCGTACCTCGTTGCGGCCGAATCGAACTCGTGGACATCGGCCTGGAGCTGCCGGCTCCGGCGATGACCTCCTTCGAGCCGGTCGACGTGGGACGGATATGGCCGATCCCGACAGCTACCGACGACAAGTACTCGCAGGGGGTGGTGGGTGTTCTGGCCGGCAGCGACACGTTCCCCGGTGCCGCGCTGCTCTGTGTGGGAGCGACGGTCGCGGCGACCTCCGGAATGGTCCGCTACGTGGGTAGCGCAGGCGCTGAGGTCGTCTCGCATTACCCGGAGGTCGTGTCCGCCCCGAATCTCGACGCGGCAGGGAAGGTGCAGGCGTGGGTGGTCGGTCCCGGATTCGGCACCGACGAGGAGTCGGCGGAGATCGTGCGTCGAGTTCTGGACACGGATCTGCCCGTCGTCGTCGACGCGGACGCGCTCACGGTCCTCGCCCGCAACGAGCGCTGGGTCGCCGGACGTGCGGCACCGACTCTGCTGACCCCGCATGCCGGGGAGTTCGCCCGCCTGACCGGATCCGACCCGGCACCCGACCGAGTGGGATCGGTCCGAGATCTCGCCGCGCGCTGGGGCGTCACCGTGCTCCTCAAGGGACGAGCGACGATCGTCGCCGATGCGGACGGCACCACGTTCGTCAGCGACGCCGGAGGGTCGGCGGCGTCGACCGCGGGCTCGGGCGACGTACTGTCGGGCATCCTCGGGGCCCTGCTCGCGTCGGGGATGGCACCGTCCACTGCGGCTGCCTGCGGCGCGAAGGTCCACGCACTGGCCGCGGCCCGTGCGGCTCACGGGTCGGACGGAGAGTTCGCGGCACCCATTTCTGCGAGCCCACTGTGCGAGTCCATCCGCGACGCCATCCGAACCGTGCGCTCGCTCACGATGTGACCCCGGTCGTGCGTGGCCCACGTTCGATGTCGGATGTGTCACGGGTTGTGGCACCCTGATCCGTCGTATTCGCGGCTCGGATGGCACTATCGAATGTTGTGAGTATCGGTTGTGGCGACGAGGAGACCGATCCTCGGACGGGTTCGGGTGCCGTCGCGACCGTCGACCTCGACGCAGTTGCGCACAACGTCCGCGTGTTGCAGCAGTTCGCCGGGGACGCCGCCGTGATGGCGGTCGTCAAGGCCGACGGATACAACCACGGTGCCGTCGAGGTAGCACGCGCCGCGGTCGCCGCGGGGGCGCAGGAGCTCGGCGTCACCACCATCGGTGAGGCCCTCGAGCTCCGTGCTGCTGGTGTGACCGTCCCGGTGTTGGCGTGGCTGCACCGAACGGACTCCGATTTCGCGGCGGCGATAGCCGGGCAGGTCGGGATCGGGGTATCCACGGCTGCCCAGCTCGACGCTGTGGTCGACGCTGCACGCAGGGTCGGTTCCACCGCTGATCTCTCGCTCAAGATCGATACCGGGCTCAATCGCAACGGGGTCGCGGAACCGGATCTCGACGCCGTTCTCGACGCTACTGCCGTCGCGGTCGCGGAGGGCGCTGTGCGATTGACCGGAATGTTCTCGCATCTGGCCTGCTCCGACGAACCGGCTCACCCCGCCAACGACGCCCAGGCCGAGCGGCTTCGCGACGCGGTGCGGCGCGCCACCCGGCGCGGAACCCCTCCCGCCGTCGTGCACCTGTCCAACTCGGCAGCGGCGCTGACCAGACCCGATCTCGGTTTCGACATGGTCCGCCCGGGTATTGCTCTGTACGGCCTGTCCCCGGTGCCCGGACTGGGAACGTTCGAACTGCACCCGGTCATGACTCTCACGGCGCAGGTGGCGAACATCAAGAAGGTGAGCGAAGGTGAATCTGTGTCCTACGGCTACACCTGGACCGCTCCCGCCGACACCGTGGTCGCCCTCGTCGCTCTCGGATACGCCGACGGGGTCGTCCGTCGCCTCAGCGGGCGGTTCGAGGTGACCATCGCAGGTCGTCGCTATCCCTCCGTCGGGCGCGTGTGCATGGATCAGTTCGTCGTCGACCTCGGCGGCAGTGACTCGGGTGTCGCAGTCGGCGACGAGGCGTTACTGTTCGGACCAGGGGACAGGGGAGAGGCGCACGCCCAGGATTGGGCAGACGCGCTCGAGACCATCAGCTACGAAGTCGTGACCGGCGTTCGTGGACGTGTTCGGCGACGGTTCGTCGGCGCTCGCTCAGGGGAGGCGACGATCTAGATCATGCTCGGATTGCTGGAGAGTATTGCAATTGTGGTGCGCGAGACGGCGTTCCGGTCCAACAAGGACCCGCTGGCCACCGAGAACCTCGACCTGATGGACGCAGACCGGGGCAGCATCGTCACGGCGGACGACGGTGTACCCCTCGCGGTGCGCGAGGTGGGTCCGGCGGACGCCGAGACCACCGTGATCTTCGTCCACGGTTACTGCCTGCGCATGTCGTCCTGGCATTTCCAACGGCGGGCGCTCGAACAGCAGTGGGGTTCGACAGTGCGCATGGTCTTCTACGACCAGCGCGGTCACGGGCGTTCCGGGGTACCGAGCCCGGAGAGCTGCACCATCGGCCAGCTCGGCCTCGATCTCGATGCGGTGATCCGCTCGGTGGTACCACGCGGACGCATCGTTCTGGTCGGGCACTCGATGGGCGGCATGTCGATCCTGTCCATGGCGCGGCAACGGTCGGAGGTTCTGCGGCAGCGAGTCATCGGCGCGGTCCTGATCTCGACGACTGCTGCCGGTCTCGCGCAGTCCGGGGTGGGTCGTAGTCTGCAGAACCCGGCGGTCGATGCGTTCCGCGCGGCAGTGCGGACGTCACCGGGCCTGGTGCAGTTCGGCCGCGGCGCGGTACGTGCGCTCATCTCGCCGGTCCTGCGCGCGGCGTCGTACGGCACCCGGGTCTCGCCGCGGTTGGTGGCGTTCTCGCAGTCGATGATCGACGACACCTCCGTCGTCACGATCGTCAACTTCCTCGAGACGCTCGAGTTGCACGACGAGTCCGAAGCGCTGCTGGAATTCGAGAACATTCCGGTGTCGGTGGTGTGCGGGGACGAGGATTGGATCATTCCGTTCGCCAGCTCGGAGGCTCTCGCTCAGGCCCTGCCGCGTTCGGAGATGGTGCGGGTGCGCCAGGGTGGGCACCTGGTTCAACTCGAATTCCCCGAACAGGTCAACGGCGCGATACAGCGGCTCGTGGCACGGGCGACGGAGGCCGCGGGCAAGAAGCGACGGTGGGGCGTTGTCTGACGAGCCGCTGACCTTGCCGGTGGACGTCGAATTGGTCACTGCCGCAGACACCGCCGAGTTCGGTGCGCGACTGGCGGACGTTCTGGTCGCAGGCGATCTGGTGATCCTCGACGGCCCGCTCGGGGCCGGAAAGACCGCCATGACCAAGGGGATCGCGGCCGGACTCGGTGTGCAGGGCCGCGTCACCTCGCCGACGTTCGTCATCGCGCGAGAGCATCGGCCCGGCCCACGGCCCCATGGGCTACCGCCGGTTGCGCTGGTCCACGTCGATGCTTATCGGCTCGGGATGACGGGGCAGTCGGCCGTCGACGAACTCGATGCACTCGACCTCGATACCGACCTCACCGACGCCGTCGTCGTGGTCGAGTGGGGCGAGGGATTGGTCGAGAAGCTGACGGACGGCCATGTGTCGGTTCGTCTGACGCGTGATCCGGACTCCGATGTTCGCCGCGCGACGGTGAGTCGGGTGCCCGGCCGGGCGGATCCGCGAGATCGATTCTGACCGGGTACCGGGTGTGCGGCCGAATCCCCGGTGACGGGTAATCTGAAATATCGTGCTTGTACTTGCCGTCGACACCTCGACCCCCGCCGTCACCGCAGGTGTGGTGAGCCTGACCGAGTCCACGGCCGGTGCAGCGACCACGACGCTCGCCACCCGGGTTCGAGTGGACGCGCGATCGCACGCTGAAATCCTGACGCCCAACATCGTCGAGTGCCTGGCCGAGGCCGACATCACCGCAGCCGAACTGGGTGCCGTCGTCGTGGGCGTGGGCCCCGGGCCCTACACCGGCCTACGGGTGGGAATGGCGACGGCTGCGGCGTTCGGGGACGCACTCGGTCTTCCGGTATACGGCGTGTGCAGTCTCGACGCCATCGCCGCAGATGTCTCCGAGCCCGGGTCGCTTCTGGTGGTGACCGATGCGCGCCGACGCGAAATCTACTGGGCGCGTTACGAAGCCGGCGTGCGGGTGGCGGGACCCGACGTTGTCGCCCCGGCCGAGCTCGATAGTGTCGGAGTCGACGCGGTCGCTGGATCGGCCCCGCATGCTGCGGCATTCGAGCTTCCGATTCGTGATGTGCAGGCGCCGTCCGCAGCCGGATTGGTTGCGGTTGCTGCCGCCGACATCGGCAGCGGTATCGTTCCGGGCCCGCTCGTCCCGTTGTACCTGCGCCGCCCCGACGCCAAGACGCTCGACGAGCGCGCCGCAGCGAAGGCTGCGAAGTGACGGTGTCGATCGAGTCGATGACGGCGGCGGACGCTGCTCGGTGCGCGTACCTCGAGACCGTGCTGTTCCCGGGTGACGACCCGTGGGCCGAGGATGCATTCATCGCGGAACTGGCGGCACCACACAATCATTACGTCACGGCGCGGGAGAACGGTGAGGTCGTCGGCTACGCAGGCATCTCTCTGTTGGGGCAGCCGAGCCGCGGAGCGTTCGTCGTCGGAGAGTCCGAGGTGCACACCATCGGTGTCGATCCGGCGCATCACCGCAGAGGAATCGGCGGGCGACTGCTCGACGAACTGCTGCGCGTGGCCGACGAGCACGGTGGGCCGGTCTTTCTCGAGGTCCGCACCGACAACGAGCCCGCCATCGAGTTGTACCGACGCGAAGGGTTCGAGATCGTGGGCACCAGGGCGAAGTACTACCAACCGAGCGGGGCCGATGCCTTCACCATGCGTCGGTTCGAGAAGACGGAAGGACCGGCCTGATGATCGTCATGGGTATCGAAAGTTCCTGCGACGAAACAGGAGTCGGGATCGTCCGGTGGGGCGGGGCAGGCACGTGCGATCTGATGGCCGACGAGGTGGCCTCGAGTGTCGACGAACACGCGCGGTACGGCGGAGTGGTGCCCGAGGTGGCGTCGCGCGCGCACCTCGAGGCCATCGTGCCGACCATGCGGCGGGCTCTGGCAGCCGCGGACATCGAGCGTCCCGACGCCGTCGCGGTGACGATCGGACCGGGGTTGGCAGGGGCCTTGCTGGTCGGGGTTGCCGCCGCCAAGGCCTACGCCGCGGCCTGGGGTGTGCCCTTCTACGCGGTGAACCACCTCGGTGGGCACGTCGCGGTCGACACGCTCGAGCACGGGCCGATGCCGTCGTGCGTGGCACTGTTGGTCTCGGGTGGTCACACTCATCTGCTGCACGTGGACGATCTGTCTCGGCCGATCGCCGAGCTCGGGACCACCGTCGACGACGCAGCCGGGGAGGCCTTCGACAAGGTTGCACGGCTGCTGGGATTGGGCTATCCGGGTGGTCCGGCCCTCGATGATGCTGCGCGCGAAGGTGATCCGGCCGCGATCGCGTTTCCCCGAGGAATGACCGGCCCACGCGACGCCCGCTACGACTTCTCGTTCTCCGGGGTCAAGACGGCTGTCGCCCGGTTCGTCGAGGCCCGGCAGCGCGCGGGAGATCCGATTCCGGTCGCGGACATCGCCGCGTCCTTCCAGGAATCCGTCGCCGATGTCCTGACGATGAAGGCCGTCCGTGCGGCAACCGACGTCGACGTCGACACGATAGTTCTGGGTGGGGGTGCCACCGCCAACTCTCGCATCCGTTCGCTGATCGAAAGCCGTTGTGCCGAGCAAGGTTTGACGCTCAGAATTCCGAAGCCGCGACTGTGTACCGACAACGGGGTGATGATCGCGGCACTGGGCGCGCACCTGGTCGCGGGCGGAGCACAGCCTTCGGCCTTGACCGCAGTGACCGATCCCGGCCTGTCGGTCGCGATCAGTCAGGTGCCCGGCTGAGGCGCCTGCGTGGACGCGGCGGTGGTCTCGGACGAACGGGTTGACGACGGCACGGCCGCGGCCAGAGGCTCACTCGAGGGGGCCGGTGCAGGCGGTGACCACACCGTCGGTGGTGCCGTCAGTTCCGGCGTGGGCTCCGAACCGCTGACATCGGTGGTCGGCGCGCCGATCGACTCGGTCGGCACCGGCGTGACCTCGGTCGTCGGTACCGGCACGATCTCGGTCGTGTCGCTCGGGTCCGAAGACTCGATCGGTTCGGAGGGCCCACCCGGAATCGTGGTGACCGAGGTCGGCGGTTCGATGGGAACTGCGGTGGTGACATCGGGGGACGCAGGATTCGACGTGGGATCGATCGGCCATTCGATCTGCGGGAGATCGGGGGCCGGCCGCAGCGTCGGGGTGCTGGTCGGCGCAGCGGTGGTCGTGAACCGAGCCGACGATCCGTCGCCGTCGACGGAGGTTGCCGTCGGGTCGGACCGATCGCCCGGGGTGAGCCCGGCGGTGGGGAGGTTCTCGTCGGGAGACCAGCCCTCGGTGACCGGCGTACCGGCGTCGCTCGATTCGGTCGCGTCGCGGGCGGTACTTCCGGCCGGTGAGACGTTGGGATCTTCGGCCGGTGCCATCGTCTGCACACCGTAGGCGAGTACCAGTCCGCCCGCGACGACGGCAGCCGCTATCGCACCGGAGTATCGGCTCATCCGGCTCGCGGTGTTGCGCGTGGCCGAGACGAGTTGGTACCCGCCGCCGACGGCCGATGCGGCGACGGCAGCAGCGCCGACGGCAAGAACGGCGTCGGGTTCCGGCAGTCGAACGACCGGGGCGTGGAACATGTCGGTGAGCGCGGACGCGAGCAGGGGAATGTGCGCCCCTCCGCCGATCAGCACGATGACCTCGGGTTCGTGAGTGCTCTCATCGAACACCCGCCGGACGAACCGAGCGGCGGTGTCGAAGGTCGGGGTCACGGCGGCTTCGAACGCGTCACGGGTGACCGTCAGCGGGATTCCGCTGTAACGCTCGATGCGGACCTCGTCCTCCTGGGAGAGGCGTTCCTTGATCGATCGGTACCGCGCGGAGCCGATTCCTCGGTTGTCGCGGATGTCGTCCCGAAGATTGTCACGGGTCATGTCCTGCACGAGGTTCTTGACGAGCACGTCGAGTGCGTCGCCGGCGACGGCGTCCGACCGGCCGTGTGCCAGTACCGTCTCGGCGGTCCGATCGGTGACGGTGACCGACATGCCCGAGGCTCCGAGATCGACCAGCGCGATCGTGTCGTACCGGTCGATAAGGCCGGTGGTCGCCAGGTGCGCGGACGCGGCTGCGGACTCCGGCACCAGTCGAACGTCGCGAGTGGTGTGGGCCAGCGCCGCGCGAATGCCCGCAGCGTGCTCCTCCGTGCGGTAGGTGACTGCGATCGCGTCGGGGGACCGGTGGCCGGGGATCAGGGAGGCCATGAGTTCTATGGCCGAGGTGACCAGATCTCCGATGTCGGTGTTGGCTTGACGGTCGGCCGAGACCGTTCGGTACTCGACCGTGCGAGAACCGTCGGTGTCGACGGTGACGAGGGCTGCGCACACGACCTCGGATCCGGTGGATATGCCCACTCCTACCCGCATGCTTCACCTCCCGCCCCTGTATATCTGTCGGAAATCGACTGCCCTGAGTGCCTTGTCGCGGCACAGCTGCCGATCGTTATCGTTCGCACAGCTCCGTTATCGTAACGTTACTTCGAGCTCCGGCGCGAGTGTAATAGGCCGCTCGGTCCGTTACCCGATGACTGTTGATGGCCTCCTACCTGGCCTTTCGGAGACTTCACGGAGTCCGGGAAAACAGCGAGAAACGACGTGGGTGTTCGGCGTTTCGGGCCCCGATTCGGCAGTCGTCGGATGTGCGTGGTTGCGCGAAGCGGTGGGCGATCGCCCTCGTGCCCACCCCTGCGACCACCGCGCCGCGAACCTGGCGAACCCAGCCCTTGAGTGCTGGCACTCTCGTGTATAGAGTGCTAGTTGGCACCGAGCGAAGTCCCGGCACCCGCGACGACGGGAACGAGTTCAGGCCGTGATTGTCAGAACCGCACGAGAAGTACATACACACAGCTGTCCGGGGATCCGACCCCGGGCGCGTACCCCATAACTTTGGAGGGCTCAACGTGGCGAGCGTGAAAATCAAGCCGCTCGAGGACAAGATCCTCGTCCAGGCCAACGAGGCCGAGACGACGACCGCCTCCGGTCTGGTCATCCCCGACACAGCCAAGGAGAAGCCCCAGGAGGGCACCGTCGTCGCCGTGGGCGAAGGCCGTGTCACCGAGAAGGGCAACCGCATCCCGGTCGACGTCAAAGAAGGTGACACCGTCATCTACAGCAAGTACGGCGGCACCGAGATCAAGTACGCCGGCGAGGAGTACCTGATTCTGTCGGCACGCGACGTGCTGGCTGTCATCGCCAAGTAGGCCACAACGCATCCGCCCCGGTATCCGATTTTCGTGTCGGTCCCGGGGCGGTGTGCGTTCGATCGAGTTTCTTTGCTCGAAGGAGTAACACCGAAACATGGCAAAGCAAATCCAATTCAACGAGGAAGCGCGCCGCGCACTCGAACGCGGCGTCGACAAGTTGGCCGACGCAGTCAAGGTGACGCTCGGGCCACGGGGACGCCACGTCGTCCTGTCCAAGGCATTCGGCGGTCCGACCGTCACGAACGACGGTGTCTCGATCGCTCGTGAGATCGACCTGGAGGATCCGTTCGAGAACCTCGGCGCGCAGCTGGTCAAGAGCGTCGCCACCAAGACCAACGACGTCGCAGGCGACGGAACCACCACCGCGACGGTCCTCGCGCAGGCACTCGTGCGCGGCGGTCTGAAGAACATCGCCGCGGGCGCGAACCCGATCGCGCTCGGTACCGGCATCTCCAAGGCGGCCGACAAGGTCGCCGAGGCCCTGCTCGCCGCCGCAACCCCGGTCGAGGGCAAGCAGGCGATCGCTCAGGTCGCCACCGTGTCCTCGCGTGACCCCGAGATCGGTGAGCTCGTCGGCGAGGCGCTCACTCGCGTCGGCGCAGACGGCGTCGTCACCGTCGAGGAGTCCTCGACGCTGCTGACCGAGCTGTCGGTCACCGAAGGCGTGCAGTTCGACAAGGGCTACCTGTCGCCGTACTTCGTCACCGACGTCGACGCGCAGGAAGCAGTTCTCGAGGACGCGTACGTCCTGCTGTACCGCGAGAAGATCACATCGCTCCCGGACTTTCTGCCTCTGCTGGAGAAGGTTGCCGAGAGCGGCAAGCCGTTGCTCATCATCGCCGAGGACACCGAGGGTGAAGTTCTCTCGACGCTGGTCGTCAACTCCATCCGCAAGACGATCAAGGCCGTTGCGGTCAAGGCACCGTTCTTCGGTGATCGCCGCAAGGCATTCCTCGACGATCTCGCGGTCGTGACGGCCGGTCAGGTCATCACCGCCGATGTGGGTCTGAGTCTCAAGGAAGCCGGCCTCGAGCTGCTCGGTCGCGCTCGTCGCGTCGTCGTCACCAAGGACGACACGACCATCGTCGACGGTGCGGGCACGCAGGACGACATCGATGCGCGCGTCGGTCAGCTCCGTCGTGAGATCGAGAGCACCGATTCGGAGTGGGATCGCGAGAAGCTCGAAGAGCGTCTGGCGAAGCTCTCGGGCGGCATCGCGGTCATCAAGGTCGGCGCAGCCACCGAGACCGAGCTCAAGGAACGCAAGTTCCGCGTCGACGACGCCGTGGCTGCGGCCAAGGCCGCGGTCGAAGAGGGAATCGTCCCCGGCGGCGGCTCGGCTCTGACTCAGGCAGCGTTGGCTCTGGCCGACGACCTGGGCCTGACCGGTGACGAAGCTACCGGTGTGGCCGTGGTGCGCACCGCGCTCAACGCACCGCTGTTCTGGATCGCCTCCAACGCGGGCATCGACGGTTCCGTCGTCGTCAGCAAGGTGGCAGAACTGCCGAAGGGTCACGGATTCAACGCCGCGACGCTGACGTACGGCGACCTGCTGGCCGACGGCGTCGTCGATCCGGTCAAGGTGACCCGCTCCGCAGTGGTCAACGCCGCGTCGGTTGCACGCATGATCCTGACGACCGAGAGTGCGATCGTGGAGAAGCCGGAAGAGGCTTCCGAGCCTGCTGCCGGACACGGACACGCTCACTGAAATTCGGTGACACGAGAAAGCCCCCCAACCCGAACGGGTTGGGGGGCTTTCTCGTGTTGGGGTGACTACACCGCGATGCGGCGGCGATTGTGACGAGCGTGCAGTTCCCGCTCGGTCTCGGACATCCCGCCCCAGATCCCGTAGGGCTCGCTGACGTTGAGAGCGTGTGTACGGCATTGAGCGAGTACGGGGCAGCTGCGGCACATTTCCTTGGCTCGCATCTCGCGCTGTGCTCGTGCCCGGCCCCGCTCGCCGTCCGGGTGGAAGAACATGGACGAATCGACGCCACGGCACAGGCCGTGCATCTGCCAATCCCAAATGTCGGCGTTCGGCCCAGGGAGGTGATTCGGCTGCGGCATGGAAACTCCTAGGGTGGTGTGGCTTCTCGGATTCGTGATCCGAATGTCGACAACGTTATGTGGATCGACGAAATCGAGTCAATAGTTCTCTGTCGTGGGCAAATGCATAGTTATGGGGCAAAGAATTAACACGGGCGATATTTACTTCGACTCACCCGCATGCGTGTCCTTCCTGTTGAAGAATCCGCCGACACGCGAGACGATGAGAGTGCACAGGCTGTGCGGCTGCCGATGCGGTGCGCTCCGACGCAGACGTCCCGCGGCGGTTCGACGAGACTCCAGCTGGATCCGACCGGAACCTTGTTGTCGGTATTTCTGCTGATCACAGCAGTGTCGGTGGTGTCTAGAGCAGTCCGGATCAACACCTCGGGCTCGACGTCGGTTCCCTCGACCGAGCCCGCACGGAGTGTCCGAGACGATCGCGTGGATCGCGGGGCGACGTTCGAGTGGGCGCGGATTCGGCAGGCTGTGCGTCGTGAACCGAATGTGCGGTCGAGTGTGCCGATTAACCTATTCGCCACACAGCGTTCAGATTCTCGTCTTCGAATCGGCCCGTGTTCACATTGTTAATTCCTTGAAAACTGCTTTCTGCGCACAGGAAACGATGCGCCGATGCCCCTTTCGGTCCGATAGCGAATTCGCCCGACGTAATAACGTCGCCACGAATCGGTAGGACTCGGGCGCGGTTCGGCGCAGGCTCAGGCCCTACCCTTGCGTCCGTGCCATCAGAGCAGAGCTCGCTGTTCACCGCGACGCAGTCCGAACTCTTCGACGCTGCCTTCGGCAGCAACCCCGGCCGATTTCCGCTCCCGGCCGCCACCGATCCGCGAGAGAGCTGGTTTCGCAGTGTCGCGTTGGCGGGCCAGGGTCGATACAGCGCCGCCGAAATCGAGCTTCGACGGCACCGGCCCCGTGGCCCGGAACTTCGGTCGCTGCACGCCTCGACCAGAGCGTCGTGGCTGCGTCAGGTGGGCGAACACGAGCGAGCCCGCCGATTCGACGGCATGGCTGTCATTCTCGTCGGTCTCGTAGGGCCGTCGGAATCCGAGGACTCCGTTCAGGCCCGTAGCGATGCGCTGACCGGCCTGGCCGCAGATGCATTGGGAAGCGGACGGTTTCACCTCGCGGACACCCTCCTGGCCCGCAGTGCGGGCCAGCGACACGGCCACGTCGGTCGGGGATCGTGGCGCCCGGCACTGCGGGCGGCGTGGGTGGCGGCCGAGTTGGCGATGATGCGCGGCGACGGACCCGAGGCAGTCCGACACGCCGAGGCCGCTCGAGCTCTCGCCGAAGATGCCGATTCGTTACGGCACATCGTCAAGACCGACCTGGTGGTTGCGGCCGCACTGAGCTGTGCCGGTGAGACCTCCCGTGCCCGTGAGTCGGCCGTCCAGGTGGCCTGTGCTGCGGAGATGGCAGGTCTGCTACCCCTGCGCTGGGCCGCCACGATGCTCTGCGAGGGAACAGGCGGGGTCGATGCCGGGATGATCGCCTCCGGCGACTTGGCTGCAGCCATCGATCGCCTGGGTGGTTCGACGGTCGGTTGACCAGGACCTGGGTCGGAGTCGGACCGATTGGTTCGGTTGTGACCGGGTGGTGTCGCTATCCTTGGTCTCGTTCCACCACCACGTGGAAGCGCTCCCAGGCGGGTGCGTACCTGTAACGCGGGGAAATTTGTCGACGATGAACAGTGCGGGTGAGGAGCTTGACTCTTTCGTCGTTGCCGCAGCGCAAGGCGATCGACTGGCTCTGTCCCGGGTCTTGGAGTTCATCCGACCACTCGTCGTTCGGTACTGCCGGGCACGGGTCGGTTCGGCCGAACGCGGTCAGCTTTCGGCCGACGACGTGGCGCAGGAGGTCTGTTTGGCAGTCATGACCGCCTTGCCGCGATACCAGGACCAAGGTCGTCCGTTCATGGCATTCGTGTACGGCATCGCGGCTCACAAGGTCGCCGACGCCCATCGTAGCGCCTCGCGTAACAAATCGGACCCGGCCGCCGAAGTACCAGATGTCGTGTCGATGGAGCACGGACCGGAGCAACGCGCTCTCGAATCCGAGTCGAGTCGACAGATGACTGCACTGCTGGACACCTTGCCCGCCAAGCACCGCGAGATTCTGGTGCTCCGACTGATAGTCGGGTTGTCGGCCGAGGAAACAGCAGCCGCCGTCGGCAGCACTGCAGGCGCTATCCGCGTGGCTCAGCACCGAGCTATCGCAAAACTGAAGAACGAAGTTGTGAGAGCAGGTGAAATGTATGGCTAGGGACAATGGTCACGGTGGCCCCGGTGAGACCCCGCGTCGCGGAATCTCACGTATCGGTGAGCACGTGAACTCCACTGGACCGAAGCAGAACGATCCCTATGCCGACATCGGCGCAGACGGTGGTCCAGTGGACCTCGTCGCCGTACGTCGTGACGATGCGTTCATCGACGCGATCAGTGGTGACGGACCGATTGCCACCGATGACGCAGACGAGTACCAACTCGCCCTACTGTTGGCCAACTGGCGAGCAGACGTGGTCACGCCGGCGATGCCGTCCGGACCCTCCCTCGACGTGGTCGTCGCGTCGGTCGAACGCGAGAAGCTCGCCGCCGACATGGCTCGCTCGAGCTCGGCCAACCGCAGTGGAAGGATGCGTTTGTTGCGTCCCATCGCCGGTGCCGCAGCCGCGATCGCCGTCGTGATGGGTGGCCTGGTGGTCATCTCGTACAACTCGACACCGGACGATCCGCTGTGGAGTGTCAAGTCGGTCGTCTTCTCCGAGCAGGCCGATTCGACCGTGGCGCAGATCGATACGACGTCCAAACTGCAGGAGGCGGAGAATCTTCTGTCCTCCGGGGACACCACTGCCGCTCGCGCACTGCTCGACGGTGCGTCGAACAGCAGTTCCGCCGTGCTCGACGACGCGCAGCGCGCCGAGCTCGATCAGTGGCTGGCGCGTCTGCTGCAGGAACTGCAGGCTCTGACGCTGCCCGCGCCCGTCCCGCCGCCTGCCGATGTGATCCCGGCTCCGGTGCCCAGCTCGGAGGTCGTGTTGCCACAGGCTCCGGTGGATCAGGTCGCACCCGACACCACGGGTGTGCCGATCACTCCGGCTCCGACGACGACACCCGTGGTTCCGCCCACCACGACGACTCCCAGTCCGACGACGACCACCGATGTCACGCCGACGGTGGTTCAGGAGCCCGATCAGCCGACAGCGACCGCTGGAGGCAGTTCGTCGGAGAACCGCGACCGCATGTCGGTTCCGTCCGGCGGCAGCTGACCGGGTTTCGATTCCCCACCGAACGACGAAGAAGCCCGACACGATGATCGTGTCGGGCTTCTTCGTGTGAAGATGCGAAAAGGGTCAGCTGTCGAATCCGTCGCCGTGCAACGCGTCGTTCATCGAAGCGTCGGCGAACCCGCGGCAGTAATCCCAGGTCACGTAGGCGTCGGGGACGGGGTCGTAGGCGGGCTCGTGCGGACGGACGGTTCCGTCGACCAGAAGCTGCAGAAGGTTCGCCCGCAACATGTCCCAGTCGTGGTAGTGGTCCTGCTGGCAGTCCTCGCAGCACACGACCAGTCCGCGGATGCCGCGGTGGCCGAGCAGTGCCTCGTAGACAGCCAGGTCCGCCAGGTCTTCCTCGACGGCCAGGCGCTCCTGAGGATCGAGAGGCTGGCCTGGCTCGATGGCGTCGAGGGCGGCCGACGGGTCGGCTGGGTCTCCGGCGAACGGATCCGGGGGTAGACCGGGAGGCAGTTGATCGCGCACGCCTCCACGGTACGCAGGACTTGTGGGTCTGCGCCAGCCGTTCGAATGCGACATGCCGGACGCGACCGCCGCCGACAATGCTGCGGACTGCGATTTCGGTGCTCGAAGCCACTCACAGCGGGAGGCATTCGCACTGGTTGTGCCCTAGCCGATACCATGGTTCACGGCGCTGAACAGATGAGTGCAAGTGCCGAAACTCCATCCGTTCTCCAACACCGCATTGCGGTGCGCCTGCGAGCTCTCACCGGCCGCACGCCGCGCCGAAGTGCAACCAGGCTCTAGGGAGGGCCAGATTCGTATGAGTAGTCCCGGAGCCCACGTCCGCACAGGCGGCGACGATCCCAACAAGGTCGCGATGCTCGGCCTCACGTTCGACGACGTCCTGCTGCTGCCGGCCGCTTCGGATCTGATTCCCAGCTCGGTCGACACCTCCAGCCAGATCACCCGCGAGATCCGCCTGCGGGTACCGCTGGTCAGCTCCGCCATGGACACCGTCACCGAGGCGCGGATGGCCATCGCCATGGCCCGCGCCGGCGGTATGGGCGTACTGCACCGCAACCTGTCGCTGCAGGATCAGGCGTCCCAGGTCGAGACGGTCAAGCGCTCGGAGGCCGGGATGGTCACCGACCCCGTCACCTGCAAGCCCACCGACTCGTTGGCCGAGGTCGACGCCATGTGTGCGCGCTTCCGGATCTCCGGTCTTCCCGTCACCGACGAGACCGGCGCGCTGGTCGGCATCATCACCAACCGCGACATGCGGTTCGAGGTCGATCAGAACCGCCGCGTCGCCGACGTCATGACCAAGGCACCGTTGATCACCGCGCAGGAGGGCGTCACCGCGGAAGCGGCGCTCGGTCTGCTGCGTCGCCACAAGATCGAGAAGCTGCCGATCGTGGACGGCAAGGGCGCGCTCACCGGCCTGATCACCGTGAAGGACTTCGTCAAGACCGAGCAGCACCCCGATGCCACCAAGGACCGTGACGGTCGCCTGCTGGTCGGTGCCGCGGTGGGCGTCGGGCAGGACGCCTGGGCTCGATCGATGGCTCTGACCGACGCCGGGGTGGACGTCATCATCGTCGACACCGCGCACGGCCACAATTCGCAGGTACTCGAGATGGTCAGCAAACTCAAGGCCGAGGTGGGCGACCGCGTACAGGTCGTCGGCGGCAACGTGGCCACCCGAGCGGGCGCACTCGCCCTCGTCGAGGCAGGTGCGGACGCGGTCAAGGTCGGCGTCGGGCCGGGATCGATCTGCACCACCCGCGTTGTCGCAGGCGTCGGCGCTCCGCAGATCACCGCCATCCTCGAAGCCGTCGCGGCGTGCAAGCCACACGGTGTGCCGGTCATCGCCGACGGCGGTCTGCAGTTCTCCGGCGACATCGCCAAGGCGCTCGCTGCCGGTGCGTCGACCGCCATGCTCGGATCGTTGCTGGCCGGAACCGCAGAGTCGCCGGGCGAGCTGATTCTGGTGGGCGGCAAGCAGTTCAAGAGCTACCGCGGCATGGGTTCGCTCGGCGCGATGCAGGGTCGAGGGGGAGCGAAGTCGTTCTCCAAGGACCGCTACTTCCAGGACGACGTGCTGGCCGAGGACAAATTGGTGCCCGAGGGCATCGAGGGTCGCGTCCCGTACCGCGGACCGTTGACCCAGGTCATCCACCAGCTCACCGGTGGTCTGCGCGCCGCGATGGGGTACACCGGTTCCACCTCGATCGAGGACCTGCAGAAGGCTCAGTTCGTGCAGATCACTGCGGCCGGGCTCAAGGAGAGCCACCCGCACGACATCACGATGACCGCAGAGGCCCCGAACTACACCACCCGATAGTCGCCTCGGCCCTTCCTCGGCCGATTCGATTCGCTCTCGAAGTAGAAAGGTGCGCGCGTGCGCGACCTCGTTGAAATCGGCATGGGCAGAGAAGCCCGCCGCACCTACCAGCTGGACGACATCGACATCGTGCCGTCCCGTCGTACCCGGTCGTCGAAGGAGGTGTCGACGGCATGGCAGCTCGACGCGTACCGCTTCGACATTCCCGTCCTGGCGCATCCGACCGATGCTCTGGTCTCGCCCGAGTTCGCGATCGAGCTGGGTCGCCAGGGTGGGCTGGGTGTCATCAACGGTGAAGGACTCTGGGCGCGCCACGCGGACGTGCAGGCGAAGCTCGATCAGCTGATCCACATCGCCGAGACCGATCTCGATCCGGACGCACCCATCGCCTTCCTGCAGGAACTGCACGCGGCACCGCTTCGGCCGGATCTGCTGGCCGCGGCCGTCGGTCAGGTCCGCGACTCCGGGGTGACCGTCGCCGTTCGGGTGAGCCCGCAGAACGCTCGCTCGCTCACCCCCGCCCTGGTGGCGTCGGGTCTCGATCTGCTGGTCATCCAAGGCACGATCATCTCCGCCGAGCACGTGGCTCACGGTGAGGACGAGCCGCTGAACCTCAAGACCTTCATCGCGGAGCTGGATGTTCCCGTCATCGCAGGCGGCGTGAGCGATCACCGCACCGCGCTGCACCTGATGCGCACCGGCGCTGCAGGCGTCATCGTCGGATACGGCTCGGTCGAAGGTGGCACGACCACCGGTGAGGTGCTCGGCATCGGCGTTCCGATGGCCACCGCCATCGCCGATGCGGCCGCGGCACGTCGGGACTACCTGGACGAAACCGGCGGGCGCTACGTGCACGTCATCGCCGACGGCGACATCACCACCTCCGGTGCCCTCGCCAAGGCCATCGCCTGTGGGGCCGATGCTGCGGTTCTCGGTGCTCCGCTTGCCGTCGCCGCGGAGGCTCCCGGCGGAGGTTGGTACTGGCCGTCGGCCGCGGCGCATCCGTCCATGCCGCGCGGGGCGCTGCTGCCGATGTCGGCGGGGGAGCGGCCGAGCCTGGATCAGGTGCTCAACGGACCGTCGCGTGAGTCGTACGGCTCGATCAACCTCGTCGGCGGGCTGCGTCGGTCGATGGCGAAGTCCGGGTACTCCGATCTCAAGGAATTCCAGAAGGTGGGCCTGAACGTCAGGGCTTGATCGACACTGCTCCGACAGGGCGCGTACTCCTTTCACTCAGGGGTGCGCGCCCTTTCTGCTGCATGTCGTCCACGTAAGCCGACCCTATGTTGGTGATACCTCTCGTAACAGCTAGAATCGGTTGTGGCGGTAGTCACATGGGGGTGTGCATACTGTTCGACAGCATCGGATGTAGCGGAGGTCACCATGGGTTCAGCTGTTCGCGCAACGGATTACGACGTCTTGATCGTCGGTTCGGGCTTCGGCGGAAGCGTCACCGCGCTTCGGTTGGTGGAGAAGGGATACCGCGTCGGCATCCTGGAAGCCGGACAACGCTTCGAGGACAAGGACTTCGCGAAGAACAGCTGGGATCTCAAGCGCTTCCTGTGGGCACCGAAGCTCGGCCTCTACGGCATCCAGCGGGTGCACCTGCTGCGCGACTGCCTCATCCTCGCCGGTGCCGGAGTCGGCGGCGGTTCGCTGAACTACGCGAACACCCTCTACAAGCCCCAGGCACCGTTCTTCGAGGACAAGCAGTGGGCGCACATCACCGACTGGAGCAGTGAGCTCTCCCCGTTCTACGACCAGGCCACCCGCATGCTCGGTGTCGTCCGCAACCCGCACATGACCCCCGCCGACGAGGTGATGAAGTCGGTCGCCGAGGACATGGGTGTCGCCGATACCTTCATCCAGACACCGGTGGGAGTGTTCTTCGGCGAAGAACCGGGCAAGACGGTCCCGGACCCGTACTTCGGCGGAGCAGGCCCCGAGCGCACCGGATGCATCGAATGCGGCGAGTGCATGACCGGTTGCCGCCACGGAGCCAAGAACACCCTGCTCAAGAACTACCTTGGCCTGGCCGAGCGCGCAGGAGCCGAGATCGTTCCGATGACGACCGTCACCGGTCTCGTTCCCCGATCCGACGGGACCTGGGACGTCGACACCGAACGAACCGGTGCCCGGCTGCGCAAGGGCCGCAAGACCTACAGTGCGGCCAATGTGGTTCTCGCTGCGGGCACCTGGGGTACGCAGAACCTGCTGCACAAGATGAAGGACACGGGTGCGCTGCCCCGTCTGTCGGACACGCTCGGGGAACTGACCCGCACCAACTCCGAGTCGATCGTCGGGGCCGCGAAGCTGGCGGTCGATCCGAACATGGATCTCACGCACGGTGTGGCCATCACGTCCTCGTTCCACCCCAGTCCCAGCACACACATCGAACCGGTCCGGTACGGCAAGGGCTCGAACGCGATGGGCATGCTGCAGACACTGATGACCGACGGCGGCGGAAGGATCCCGCGGTGGCTCAAATTCGTGTTCGCCATGATCGCTCATCCGATTCAGTTCGTCCGCGTCGTCAACGTCCGGCACTGGAGCGAGCGCACCATCATCGCGCTCGTCATGCAGAACCTGGACAACTCGATCACCACGTTCACCAAGCGCGGAGCCTTCGGCCGCAAGATCTCGAGCAAGCAGGGGCACGGTGAGCCCAACCCGACGTGGATCCCGGAGGGCAACGACGCCACCCGACGCATCGCCAAGAAGATCGGTGGTGTGGCAGGCGGTACGTGGGGAGAGTTGTTCAACATTCCGCTCACGGCCCACTTCCTCGGTGGCTGCGCGATCGCCTCGGATCCCGAGCACGGCGTCATCGATCCCTACCATCGCGTCCACGGCTACCCGACGCTCAGTGTGGTCGACGGCGCTGCCGTATCGGCCAATCTCGGAGTCAACCCGTCGCTGACGATCAGCGCGCAGGCCGAGCGTTCGGCCGCGCTGTGGCCGAACAAGGGCGAGCTGGATCTCCGTCCGGCGCAGGGGTTGCCGTACCAGCGCCTCGATCCGATCGCCCCGAACTCCCCGGTCGTGCCGGTGGATGCTCCGGGTGGTCTGCGACTGCCGATCGTCGAGATCCGGTCGGGTTCGTCGGCGATGCCCGTCGAGCATTCGGGTGTTGCATGACCACTGCGGCAGTCCCACTAGACTGACCCGGTGACCGACTCCTCTGCACACGATCCCGCACACGCACGCCCGGTTCTCGTCGTCGATTTCGGCGCCCAGTACGCGCAGTTGATCGCCCGCCGTGTGCGCGAGGCCAATGTGTACTCCGAGGTGATCTCGCATACCGCCACTGCCGAGGAGATCGCGGCGAAGGACCCTGTCGCGCTCGTTTTGTCCGGCGGACCCTCCAGCGTCTACGCAGAGGGTGCGCCCGAGCTCGATTCCGCGCTCCTCGACCTCGGCATCCCCGTGTTCGGCATCTGCTACGGATTCCAGGCCATGGCCCAGGCCCTCGGCGGAACCGTCGAACACACCGGAACGCGGGAATACGGCCGCACCCAACTCAGCGTGGACGGCGGTCGTCTGCACGACGGTCTGCCCGCCACGCAGCCGGTCTGGATGAGTCACGGTGATGCCGTCACCGCGGCCCCGGAGGGCTTCACCGTCACCGCCACCAGCGCAGGCGCGCCGGTCGCTGCCTTCGAGAACGAGGGCAAGCGTATGGCGGGCGTGCAGTATCACCCCGAGGTTCTGCACTCCCCGCACGGGCAGCAGGTGCTCAGCCGATTCCTGCACGAGACGGCGGGTATCGCGCCGGACTGGACTGCAGCCAACATCGCCGACGCTCTGGTCGACGCCGTGCAGGAGCAGGTCGGCCCGACGGGCAAGGCCATCTGCGGCCTCTCGGGCGGCGTCGACTCCGCAGTGGCGGCGGCGCTGGTGCAGCGGGCGATCGGTGACCGTCTGACCTGTGTCTTCGTCGACCACGGACTACTGCGCGCCGGCGAGCGTGAGCAGGTGCAGCAGGATTTCGTCGCCGCGACGGGTGCCAAGTTGGTCACCGTCGATGCAGTCGACACCTTCCTCGGCGCACTCGAGGGTGTCTCGGACCCCGAGGAGAAGCGCAAGATCATCGGCCGCGAGTTCATCCGAAGCTTCGAAGGCGCGGTGGCCGAGGTGCTGGGCGAGAACGCCGAGCACGGCGACGCGGTCGAGTTTCTGGTGCAGGGCACGTTGTACCCGGATGTCGTCGAGTCCGGCGGCGGGTCCGGTACTGCCAACATCAAGAGCCACCACAATGTCGGCGGGCTGCCGGACGATCTGCAGTTCGCCCTGGTCGAGCCGCTTCGCGCACTGTTCAAGGACGAGGTGCGTGCCGTCGGACGAGAACTGGGATTGCCCGAGGACATCGTCGGCAGGCAGCCGTTCCCGGGACCCGGTCTGGCGATTCGCATCGTCGGTGAGATCACCCGCGACCGTCTGAACACGCTCCGTCATGCCGATTCGATTGTCCGAGAAGAACTTACGGTCGCAGGCTTGGATCAGCAGATCTGGCAGTGCCCGGTGGTGCTGTTGGCCGACGTACGCAGTGTCGGTGTGCAGGGCGACGGCCGAACCTACGGCCACCCGATCGTGCTGCGTCCGGTCTCGAGCGAGGACGCCATGACGGCGGACTGGACTCGTTTGCCCTACGACGTGCTCGAAACGATCTCGACTCGGGTGACCAACGAGGTTCCGGAGGTCAACCGAGTCGTTCTCGACGTCACGAGCAAGCCGCCGGGCACCATCGAGTGGGAGTAGCGGACTCAGCTCTTCTTGCTGGGGCCCAGCAGTAGCGCGAAGCCGACCACCACGGCGACGACGACGAACACCCAGCGGAACTGGACGTCGCCCAGTGCCGCTATCGCTCCCTGGCCGATGAGTGCTGCGACCGCGACGACCATGGTGGCCAGCCCGGCGAGCAGCAGCAGTGCCGAGGGGCCGCGTCGGCTCGAAGTGCGATTCTCGCCGGCGGGATCGTCGTCGCGGCCGACACGGTCGGTCTCGTTCTTCTTCACCGGTTCCCCACTTTCAGTTCGCCGAGTGCCAGATCGCCGACGATCGTCAGTACCGGATCATCGCTGCTCGTTCCCGGGCCGAACTGTGTGTCGGTGGGGCACGAACCCAACGCCGCCTCGCACTGCACGATCACGTTCATCGAATCGGGCACTGTCACCGACGCACTGCCCAGCGCCACGTCGATCTCGACGGTGCGGTTCTCGGTGAGGGCGAGGCCCGTGAGGTCGAGGTCCAGTTCACCCATACCGACGTCGTAGGTGTCCGCGAGATCGGCAACGGCGGTCGGTGCGATGCGCTGGGTTCCCGACGCACTCTCGCCCATGTCCATCGGACCGACCGCTGAGGCCAGGACGACGAAGCCGGCCAGAGGTGCCGCGATCACCAGCAATCCGTAGCCCTTGCGGAGGAATGCGCCGACCACGAGTCCGACAGAGACGACGGCGAGAGCGACGGCTCCGACGCGGCCCGGCGAGGCCCAGTCGCCACCGGTTGCGGCACCGACCGCCGCGGTGATGCCGGCAGCGAGCAGGGCCAGGCCGAGAAAGCTTGCCGTCCACCGTGATCGACGCTTCCGTTCGATCGCCGCGGGCGGGAATGTCCCGGCCGGTTCGGGAAGATCCCAGGCGAACGGTGCCACCCCGAGCGGGTCCCACGACGGCGGAGTCACGGTGTGCATGTCGGTCGGCGTCTCGGTCGGCTTCTCGACGGGTGCGGTTGCCTTGCTCAGGTTCACGGTGTGCGCGTCTGTGCCGGTGCCGGAGCCGGAGTGCTCGACGGTCTTCGGAGTCGGAACGTAGCTCTTCGGCAGAGTCGTGTAAGGCGTGTATCGCTCGTACTGGAACTGCGGCGGACGATACTGCGCGGCCGTCCACTGTTCTGCCGACGTGTTGGAGCCGAAAGGCATGGGGGCGTAGCGGTTACGGGAGAACTCCGCCGTCCGCATGTACGGCGGCGGCTCCGGGCACCGTTGGTGCAGCAACCACAGTCCACCGAGCATCGCCACCAGAGAGATCAGCCCCGAACCCCCGAGTCCGACACCCACCGGGCCGATCGTCGACACCGCGATGACCAATGCCACCGCCACGACCACCATCTTGGTCGTCGAATCGGAGCTGTTGCCGCGCCCGACGAGCGACTCCGCACCCGACGCCGTGTCACCGGCGCGGCTGAGCACCAGCCACGCCGCCAGATACAGCACGATGCCGGTACCGCCGAACAATGTGGAGACGACGAACGCGATCCGAATCAGAACGGGGTCGACGTCGTAGCGATAGCCGATACCGGCCGCAACACCCGCCACATGCCCGCGTTGCGGCAAGCGGTGCGGACGGGTGCGCCACATCTGCTGAAGTTGATCCGAGACGGTCATGTTGCTCATGCCAACCATCGTGTCCGCCACGACCACCGAACACATCAGGGATACCCCTGATCTTCGTCCCCGACATCGGGCCCACCTCGACAAAGCCACGAAAAACATCAGGGCGAACCCTGATGCGACCACCACCGCATCCGTGCCAGGATCGAAGGCGTGCACCCTGTCGACAATCCACCCGTCGACGCCGCCCGGAACACACCATCCCCGGCAGGCGACGCGACGGCCGCCCACACCACGTCAGCCGTGCCCATCGCCCCCGTTCCCCCCATTGCTCCTGCGGGCTCCGCTCCTGTCCCCCCCATCGCTCCTGCAGGCTCCGATCCTGCTTTTCCCGTCGCTCCTGCAGGCTCCGCTCCTGCTTTTCCTGTCGCTCCTGCAGGCTCCGCTCCTGCTTTTCCTGTCGCTCCTGCAGGCTCCGCTCCTGCTTTTCCTGTCGCTCCTGCAGGCTCCGCTCCTGCCCCCTACCAACGCCGCGGCGGCGGACGCATCGTCGGCGGCGTGGCAGGCGGGCTCGCCGACCATCTCGGCGTCGACGTGTTCAAGGTTCGGGTGGCGTTCGCGCTGCTCGCCGCATCCGCCGGTGCCGGAATCGCCGCATACGGATTGATCTGGATGTTCACGCCCGCGGGCGAGGACACTGCGCATCCGAGTGCCGCCGAACGCCAGCGTGCGCTCGGGTTGGCTGCCATCGGTCTCGGCCTCGCCGTCGGGCTCGCCTGGCTGCTCAGCGGTACCGCTGCATCGGTCATCGTGCCGGTCATCGTCGTGGTGATCGGTGCAGCCCTGGTCTGGCGTGAGTTCGACTCCGAGGGACCACGAACTGCACTCGGCCTGCCCAAGCATCCGAGCGTGTTGAGTTGGGCGAGGGTCGTCGGCGGAGCGACGTTGATCGTGCTCGGCCTCGCCGTGGTGGTGCTCGCCCGCGTCGATCTGGCCGCGCTGCGCTCGTCACTGCTGGCGGTGGTGGTCACTCTCGTCGGCGTCGGCCTGTTGACGGTTCCCATCTGGTTGCGCACCTGGCGCGCGCTCGGTGCCGAGCGGTCTGCACGCATCCGCAACGACGAGCGCGAGGAAATCGCCTCGCACCTGCACGATTCGGTGCTCCAGACACTGGCCCTGATCCAGAAACAGTCCGATCAGCCGCACGAGGTGATGCGGTTGGCGCGCGGGCAGGAGCGCGAACTACGCAAATGGCTGTTCGACGGCGGAGACACCGACAACTCCAGCTTGGCCGACGCACTCAAGACCATCTCCGGTGAGGTCGAGGATCAGCACGGCGTGACGGTTCGACCCATCACTGTCGGCGACGTCCACCTTCTGCCCGACGACATCGAGTCGGGCCTGTCCCGTGAGAGCTTCACCGCGCTGCTGGGTGCCACGCGAGAGGCTCTCGTCAACGCGGCCAAGCATTCCGGTGAGACCAATATCGATCTGTTCGCCGAAACCGAACCGGAACAGGTCAGCGTTTTCGTCCGCGATCGCGGTACCGGCTTCGACGAATCCGAGGTACCCGAGGATCGACAGGGACTGGCGAAGTCCATTCGGGGACGCATCGAGCGCCGCGGTGGCACGGTGCAGGTACGGTCGACCGTCGGCAAGGGAACCGAAGTGCGAATCTTCATGCCTCGCAACGGAGCCTCCGTCACCACCGAATCGTCCGAATCCACCCAGCAGGAGCAGTCGACGTGACCGAACCTTTCCGCGTTTTCCTCGTCGACGACCACGCGGTGTTCCGTTCCGGTGTGCGAGCCGAACTCGCTCGCGAGGCGGACATCGACGTCGTCGGGGAAGCCGGAGGCGTCTCCGAGGCGGTCTCGGGCATCGAATCGACGAAGCCGGACGTGGTGTTGCTCGACGTGCACATGCCCGACGGCGGCGGCGTCGCGGTGTTGAACCGCATCTCCGAGGGGCCGGTCTGTCTCGCCCTGAGTGTGTCCGACGCCGCCGAGGACGTCATCGCCGTCATCCGTGCCGGGGCGAGGGGGTACGTCACCAAAACGATCTCCGGCGCGGAGCTCGCCGACGGTGTTCGACGCGTCGCCGGGGGAGATGCCGTCTTCAGCCCCCGTCTGGCCGGGTTCGTCCTCGACTCGTTCACCGGTCGCAGCGCTGCCCCGGAGCCCCCGCTGGATCCGGAACTGGATTCGCTGACGCCCCGTGAACTGGAGGTGTTGCGGTTGTTGGCACGCGGGTACACCTATCGTGAGATCGCCGAGGATCTGTTCATCTCCGTCAAGACCGTCGAGACCCATGCCTCGAACGTTCTCCGAAAGACTCAGCAGTCCAACAGGAATGCGCTCACGCGATGGGCGCACAAGCGTCGAATCGACTAGGCACCCGACATCCGGGCACGGGATCACGCTTGACCTTCGACCAACCCGAAGCCTCAGGATTTCACCATGACTGATTCGGCGGAAGAATTCCTGACCATCGGTGCGTTCGCTCGCGCGAGCGGACTCACCCCCAGTGCTCTACGGTTCTACGACGACTGTGCGTTGCTCGTCCCGGCTTTCATCGACGCCAAGTCCGGCTATCGCTACTACTCCCGTGCACAGTTCGAGAGAGCGAACATCATTCGACAGTTGCGCGACATCGGCATGCCTGTCTTCATGGTCATTCCTGCAGGCTCCACTCCTTGCTGGACAAGGTGGCCTCCGCACTCGCCGGCGACGGAGCTGCAGCGGTCGACATCGTGGATCGGCACGTCGACGAGCTCGTCGCACGCGCGCGGGCAGCCGCCGAGGCCGCGATCTCGATCCGCCGATTGTTCGACGAAAGATATTGCACAGCAACACTTTCTGCCGTCGAGTTCGCGTCGGCGGTCGAGCAGGTCGCGTCCGCAGCCGGAACGAGCGAGGAGTTTCCGGTGCTGCGGGGTGTGCTGGTCGAGGTGGACGGTGGCACTGTCACCCTCACCGCGACGGATCGGTATCGACTCACCACCCGAAGCCTCGTGGCACAGAGCTCACCCGGCGCAGCCTGGTCCCGTATCGCATCGGTCGGCTCTCTCGGGACGCTACCCGCGTCGGGAAACTGTGTGCTGACGGCAACCGACGACGCGATGGTGTTCGAGTCCGAAGGCGTCCAGCACACTGTGGATCTGGTCGACGGCGACTTTCCCGACTGGCGCACGATCATCGACGGTCTGGCTCCGACCGCGACGAGGGTTGTGGTGCAACGAGACTTCGTTCCTCTCGGCAGCGGTACGCTGCGGATCGACGCCGGCCAGGACGGCCTGACGGTCGAGGGTGTCGCGGTCCCCGCTCGGGTGACCGGTTCCGAGATGACGGTGTTCTTCGACGCGGCCGTCCTGCAGGCTGCGGTCGCATCGGCCGTCGGACCGGACCTGATGCTCGATATCGCCGCTCCTGACCGTCCGATGCTGGTGCGGTCGGCGGTCGACGGCGCTCTGACGACACTGGTGATGCCCGTTCTCGGCTGATCGACGGTCGGCGGTCGTTCGGAAGTCGGTGCAGAAGTATCGACTTTCGATGACTGGGTACTTGCTCCCACTCTCGATACCGTGAGGGTATGGACGACAAGATGCTCGGGGAGACGCCACCGGCGGTGCTGTGGTTCTCCCGCGGCGATCGGCTCTTCCTGATCGCCGGTGCCGTGATCATCGGGGGACTACTGGGGTTCGGGCTGCCCTATGTGGCTTCCTGGGGAGCGTCGCTCACCTGGATACCGTTTCAGGGTCCGCTGGAGTTGATCGCTTCGTGGTCGCAGTGGTGGGTGCGGTACGTCTGTATTGGGCTGGGAGTACTGCTCGGGCTGGCTCTGGTGGCGGCCGCGTTCTACGACACTGCACGGGTGGCGGTGTCGGAGGTGCAGGTACGTATCACCGAGAGAGGCGAGACCGCCACGATCTCGAAGTCCGAGGTCGGCACAGTCTTCGTGGACGGCAAGGAACTGGTTCTGCTCGACGGTGCCTCGCGTCAGCTGGTGCGGGTGCCGAGCGAGGAGAAGCGTGATGCCATCGAGGCGGCGTTCGAGAAGCGAGGTTGGTCGGTCGCGACCGGCGATCCCTACGCCGATCTCTATCGCCTGTGGGTACCCGAAACTCCCGGTCTGGCACCGGAAGTGAACGCGGTGCTCAAAGCCCGCGCGATGGCCCTCAAGAAGAAAGCCGCGTCCGATGCGCGCGAATTACGTACGGAACTGGACCGACTCGGCGTCGTGGTGCGAGACAAGAAGACGAGCCAGTACTGGCGTCCCCTGGTTCGATCGTGACGGTTCGATGACAACTCTGCTTCGACGGCATCGGGAACGCGCATGGGATGTCGCCGCCATCGCGTTCGCGCTGCTGTTGGTGCTGTCGGTGGCCGCAGGCACCTAGGGGATGACCACCACGCGAACGGTCGTCTCGATCGTCGTCGGCGTTGTCGGTGCCGTGTCGTTGTGGTGGCGTCGCCGGTGGCCGATCGAGATCGCGGTAGCGCTGGCGGTGTGCACGATCCTGACCGACGCGGTCGGTGGTGCCGAGTTGGTCGCCGTCTTCACCGTGGCGTCTCGAAAGTCGTGGCGGGTCACTACCGCGGTGGTGGTTCTGCATCTCGCGGCGTCGATGATCTGGACGATTGTGTGGGTCGAACAATCGGTTCTGTACATCGCGACAACCAGTCTCGCCTTTCTGAGTATCCCGGCAGCGTGGGGCATCGTCGTCAAATCGCGCCGAGAGGTGATCGATTCTCTGCGTGAGCGGGCGGAGCGAGCGGAATCCGAATCGAATCTGCGCGCCGAGACCGTTCGCGGACTCGAACGCGAGCGGATCGCGCGCGAGATGCACGACGCTCTCGCACATCGGATTTCGTTGGTCAGCCTTCATGCCGGAGCGCTGGAGGTGCGGCCGGACGTCGGTGCGAACGAAGTCGAGGCGATCGCATCGACCATCAGGCTCAACGCACACGGTGCCCTCGAGGATCTGCGGGAGATACTGGGAGTGCTCCGATCGGGTGCCGCGGCCTCGGCGCGTCCACAACCGGGTGTGGCGGACATCGGCGAACTGATCGAGGATTCGGAGAAGGCCGGTACTCGGGTGTCGTTCGTCGACGAGATGCCCTCGGGCACAACGCTGACGCCCTCCGTTTCCCGCACCGTTCATCGGGTGATTCAGGAAGGTCTGACCAACGCCAGAAAGCATGCGCCCGGCCTACCGGTGCGCTGCGGACTTGCGCTGGTGGGTGGTGAGCTTCGAGTGTGGCTCGAAAACGGCATCGGTACAGAGGGTTCCGCGGCTGTACCCGGTTCGCGGTCGGGAATGATCGGTCTGAGCGAACGTATCGAATTGGCCGGCGGACGAATCGAGTACGGAATTGCGCGTCGCGGCGACGGAGTGGTCTACCGTCTGGAAGCGTGGTTGCCGTGCCCGAACTAGCCGATGGTCCCGATGTGCTCACAGTGTTGCTGGTCGACGACGACGCGTTGGTCCGCGCGGGCCTGTCGCTGATCCTGAGCTCGGATCCTGGAATCAGGGTGGTCGGTGAGGCGGCCGACGGTCGCAGTGGCATCGAAGCAGTGCATGCGTTGTCTCCCGACGTGGTTCTGATGGACGTGCGGATGCCGGTCCTCGATGGGCTCGCGGCCACCGAAATGCTTCGCGCGGAGGGGTTCACGGCTGCCATCGTGGTGTTGACCACGTTCGATACCGACGAGTACCTGCTGCGGGCACTGCGGGTCGGCGCGAACGGATTCCTGCTCAAGGACACGCCGCCGCGGGACATCGTCGACGCGGTGCATCGCGTCGGAACCGGGGAATCGATGCTGTCGCCGACCGCCGTCGGACGCTTGGTTGCCCACTGGCGCGAGCAGGACGCTCGATCGCACGACTCCGCCACCGCGCGGGCGCGGGCCCTGCTCGAGTCCCTGACCGATCGCGAACGCGAGGTGGCGGGTGCTGTCGGGTCGGGGAAGTCCAATGCGGAGATCGGTGCCGAGTTGTACATGAGTGTCGCGACCGTGAAGACCTACGTCTCGCGGATTCTGACGAAATTGGCGTGCAGCAACAGGGTTCAGATCGCGATCGTCGTGCACGAGTCGCGTTGAGGGTTCGTCTACAGCAGGAGTGCGATCACCAGAACGAAAACGACCACGATGGCGAGCACGAGTGCTGCGAGGATCGCGGTAGATGGAATCGACGTTCGGTCGCCGACGACGTCCTCGATGCGCATCAGGACGTCCTCGATCGGGTTCTTCTTCTTTCGCGGTAGATCGAACGGCGGTGGCGAATACGTCGACGGGACCGGATTGGCTTGGCTCTCACCGGGTTGCACGGCCGGCAGGCCCGCGATGGTTCTTCCGAACTCCCTCGACGGACGACGAGATTCGGAGACCGGTGTCGAGCGCCTCGCCCATGCCGGGACCACGCCGTCCGCGGACGTCAGAGGCACCCCGCGCAGCTGAGCTATGCTGCCGCGCTTGCTGATCGCGGCGACGATCATCTCGTCGCGAGCCTGCGCCATGGTGGGGCGTCGGGCAGGATCGGGCTCGAGCATGTGCAGCAACGGGCCCGTGAGATCGCCGCTGCGGGTGGGAGCGATGATCTGCCCCTTGGCAACTCGGTGCAGCAGTGCGATCGAATCGTGATCGATGTCGAACGGCGGTTTGCCTTCGATGGCCGTGTACAGCGTTGCGCCGAGGGAGAACACGTCGCTGGCCGCGGTGGGATCCTGTCCGCGTGCGACCTCGGGTGCGAAATATGCCGGGGTGCCGGTGATCACGCTGTCGTCGGCTGCTTCGACGTCTCCCTTGGCGCGGGAGATGCCGAAGTCGCTGATCTTGACGATGCCCAGATCCTTACCGCGATCGGCGATCAGAATGTTGCCCGGCTTGATGTCTCGGTGCACGATCCCGGCCTCGTGCGCTTCGGTCAGGGCGTCGGCGATCTGCGCGCCGATCTGAGCGACCTCGAACGGTGGTAGCGAGTCGGTGGTGCCGAGTGCCTGCGCGAGACTGCGCGATGACAGGTATTCCATGACCAACCACGGCTCACCGTCGACGAGAGCGACGTCGTGCATCGCGATGGCGTGGGGACTGGAGAGTCGGGCTGCGATGCGACCCTCGCGCATGGCCCGGTTGCGTACTTCCACGGCCTGCTCGGGGGTCAACCGAGTGGTGGACGTGACCTGCTTGACGGCCACCTGGCGGTGCAGAAGTGTGTCGGTGGCGAGCCATACCGCGCCCATGCCTCCACCGCCGAGTTTGCCGGCCAGGCGGTATCTGCCTGCCAGGAGGTAGTCGGGCCCGACGCCCCGTCGAACACGCTGCTGATCCGTCACGCCCACAGGTTAGTTGACGATGGCTGGACGTGCCCGCAGCCGAGCGACGGAGGCATCTACCAGGGGCTTCGGCATCACCTTGACGAGTTGCCGTCCGAGCGGCTTTACTGAGTGCAGATCGAAATTGTGTTCGAATACGCCACTTCCCGCGTTCGTCGGACACCGAAGTTTCGGCTCGATTTTCTACGCCGCGAAGGGGAGTGACATGACTGTATCGGGAGCTTCCGTCACGCCGGATGTGCTCGACGGGTTGTCGCTGCCGGAGCGTGTGGCGTTGCTGCGTAGCCGGATGGCCGCCGTGCCTTCTCGGGGCGAAACGGCATCGGTGCGTATCGAGAATTCGGACCCCGTCGAGCCGGTGCACCCGGAACCGTCGACACCGCGTCCGACCCGTCAGCGGCCCGTTCTTCCGGTGCCGTCCGCGCTGATCGAGGTGCTGCCGCACGGTGGACTGGTACGTGGAACGGTGGCCTCGGTTTCCGGTGCCGGCTCGCTCCTGATCGGGTTGGTGGCCGCGGTGACCGGTGCCGGCGGGCATGTCGCCGTCATCGGGCAGCCTCGTTTCGGAATTCTGGCCGCGGTGGAAATGGGTGCACAACTGAGCAAGCTGGCTCTGATTCCCGATCCCGGTCCCGACCCGGTGGAAGTGGCGGCCATTCTGCTCGACGGTGTCGATCTCGTGGTACTCGGTCTCGGCGGTCTGTCGGTCTCGCCCACTCGGGCCAGGGCCGTGGTGGCCAGAGCGCGGAGCAAGGGGTCGACGCTGCTGGTGACCGATGGGCACTGGGACGGGGCAGAGCTACGACTGGACGCATCGGTGCACGGATACGACGGCCTCGGCACGGGCCTGGAGCTGGGCCGCGGCCGACTACGCGGCGTCCGATTGTCGGTGTGCGCTCGCGGCAAGGCGATGCGGCCCCGCACCGTTCGACTCGACCTGCGTTCGGAGAACGGCCGCATCGAGTGGCATGCCGAGGAGCGCGAACAGAATCCGTTGTCGATCGCGGTCTCGACATGAGCATCGATCGTTCCAGCCGTGTTCTTGCACTGTGGTGTCCCGATTGGCCCGCTGTCGCAGCAGCTGCTCAGGCCGATCTCCCTGCGACGCATCCAGTGGTCGTCACCTCGGCCAATCGGGTCGTCGCGTGCTCGGCGACGGCACGGGCGTCGGGTATCAAGCGCGGCCTGCGCCGTCGGGAAGCGCAGGCGCGGTGCCCGGATGTGCACGTCGCTCTCGCCGATACCGATCGTGATGCGCGATTGTTCGAGCCCGTGGTCTCGGCCGTCGCCGCCATCGCGCCGGGAGTCGAAGTGCTGCGACCGGGCTTGCTGGTTCTCTCTGCTCGCGGCGTCGGACGGTATTTCGGTACCGAACATCGGGCCGCGGAACGGTTGATCGACGAAGCGTCGGCTGCCGGTGTGGAATGTCAGATCGGTATCGCCGACGAGCTGTCCACCGCGGTCGTCGCTGCACGGTATGCGCAGGTGGTGCCGCGCGGCGGGGGTGCAGGCTTTCTCGCACCGTTGCCGGTGGCAGAACTCTCGGCCGAACCGAGCATGTCCGCGGCCGATCGCGGTGAGCTGGTGGATCTGTTGCGACGCTTGGGTCTACGAACGATCGGCGACTTCGCGGCCCTGTCTCCCGGGGATGTCGCGTCGCGCTTCGGCACCGATGCCGTGTTGGCGCATCGCAGTGCCAGGGGCGAGCCCGAACGTCCGCCGTCGGCCAGGGCTCTGCCGCCGGACCTGGATGTGGAGTACCTGTGCGATCCGCCGATCGATCGGGTCGACGCAGCTGCGTTCGCCGGGCGCGGGTTGGCCGAGCAGTTGCACACCAAGCTCGCTGCCGCTGCCGTTGCGTGCACTCGTCTGCTGGTGCACGCCAGTACCGGTAACGGCGAGAATCTGTCGCGGATATGGCGCTGCGCCGAGCCGTTGACGCCGGAGGGAACAGCCGACCGCGTGCGCTGGCAGCTCGACGGCTGGATCACCGGGCGCAGCGAGAACAAGCCGACGTCCGCGATCACCGTGCTACGGCTCGAACCCATCGAAGTGGTGGCCGCCGGTGAGCTGCAGCTGGGTTTGTGGGGCAGTGTCGGGGACGAGGACGAGAGGGCGCGTCGGGCCTTGGTGCGTGTGCAGGGTCTGCTCGGCGGCGAATCGGTGCTCGGTGGTGTGCTCAGCGGTGGCCGCGGGCCGGCCGAACGGATCACCCTGCGTCCACTCGGCGACGAACTGGTGCCGATGTCCGATCCGTCGGATCCCTGGCCGGGACGGCTCCCGGAGCCTGCTCCGGCGGCAGTGATCGAGACACGTCCGACGGTGACGCTGATGAATCGGTCGGGAACCGGAATCGGCGTCACCGATCGTGGTGTGTTCGATGCACCGCCGTCGCGATTGCGCTGGGGCACCAAGGAATGGGAACTGACGGGTCTGGCCGGGCCGTGGCCGGTGGACGAGCGATGGTGGGACAGTGGCCACGCGGCGACGGGTCCGACGGCGCGAGCCCAGGTGGTGCTCGACGACGAAAGGGCCTTGCTGCTGGTGTTCGACGAGGGTCGGTGGCGGGTGGAAGGAATCTACGAATAGCGGCACCGCTACCGTCGAGAGAATGCAGATGATGTCGGAGACGGTCGACCTCGATGGTGTCGACATCGCGTATCGCTCGTTCACCCCGCTGGGGCACGCCAACTCGGATTCGGTACCGGTGATGCTGGTGCACGGAATGGGCGGCGACAGCACAACCTGGGATCGGTTCACCCGTGCACTCACCGCACAGGGCAGCCGAGTGATCACCGTCGATCTGCGCGGACACGGCAAGAGTGCGCACACGTCCACGTACGAATTCAATTCCTTCGGGGCAGACCTGATGGCGTTGATCGACCACCTCGAGCTCGACGAAGTCGATCTCGTCGGGCATTCCCTGGGCGGATACGCGGTCTCGCTCGTCGCGCAGCGTCGCCCGCAGCTCGTCCGCCGTCTGGTCCTCGAGGAGCTTCCGATACCGATTCGGCCGGGGGACGCTCCGCCGACGCTGACCGGCAGGATGCCGTCGGTGACTGAACTCTGGCACGCAGCGACCAGCGTCGTTCTGCACCCCCGCGCGGTACTCGCCTTCGATCGCTCGATGACCACCACTGCTCTCGAGCAGTTCCGTCGACCGAATCCGCAGTGGTGGGAGTCGTTGGCCGACATCACGGCTCCGACGCTTGTGCTTCGCGGAGGTCCGGGTGGAATGGTCGATCCGGACCGGCTGGACGCGATGGTCGCCGAGATTCCGACCTGCCGCGTCGAGGCGTTCCGCACCGGGCACAGCATCCATCGCGACGGATACTCGGCGTTCGAGGCAGCAGTTCTGCCGTTTCTGACGAACTAGGATCCGTGCATGACTCTGAGCGTGCTCGATCGCAGAATGCTGGGCTGGTCGGCGCTGTTCGTCGTATCCCAGGCCAACATCGCCCGACTACTCGGCCCCGCAGCTCCGAAAGTGCTTGCCGTACAGACGGCGTGGTCCGCCCAGCGTTACCGGCAGATCCTGGCGAGCATGGACGAGACCGAGATCGCTCGGTTCCGCAGCCACTATCTGCCCGACTTCGTACATCCCGCGATCTATGCCGTCGCGCTGCGTGCAGGCGCGAGGAGCCTGGCGGAGAAGACTCCGCTGAGCCCCGCAGTGACGACGGCATTGGCCGTCGCTCCCGTGGCCTCCGCCGCCGGTGACTACATCGAGAACGTCGTCGGACTGGTGTTGGTCGACAACCGAGAACGGATCGCCGACACCGTCGTCCGCGCCACCACCGTGGTCAGTACCGCCAAGTGGGTGCTGGCCATCGGCACTCTGACGTACCTGAGTCAGGGATTTCTGCGAGTGTGGGCAAAGGCTCTGTCGCGCTGAGTTCTGCCGGTCACCAACTGGTGCCGGGGACCAGTCTTCCGACGCGTCGGATCACCTTGCCGATGCGTGCGCTCGGAGCCTTCGGATCGTAGGGACGCACCCGATAGGGCACCTTCCCGTCCTCGATCGTGACCGGCGTTTCACCCTTGGCTGCCGCGGATTCGGGAAATTTTCGGTAGTGCTGATGCATCGTGCGGTCTTTGCCCTTGGGGGCGAACATGGCACCGAATTGCCCGAGTGTTCCCAGTGGAGTGTCGATTCGCTTCGGCTTGTCGCTCAGTGCGCGAATGACGATCGCGGCAGCCTTCTCCGGTGAGAACACCGGACCGACGTTCTTGTCTCCCGTCGGGGTGATCATCGGTGTGTCCACCAGGGGCATGTGAATGGTGGTGTAGGTGATTCCGTCCGAGAGTGTCTCTGCGGCAGCCACATCGGTGAAGCCGTCGAGCGCGGCCTTGCTGGCCACGTAGGCCGAGAACCGAGGCGGGTGTCCGAGGACCGCAGCGCTGGAGATGTTGACCACGTGCCCGAACTGACGTTCACGCATGTGTGGCAACAGTGTCAGCACCAAACGGATCGCCCCGAAGTAGTTGACGGCCATGGTGCGCTCGTAGTCGTGCAATCGATCGGTGGATCGATAGAGTGCGCGGCGGATGGATCGTCCGGCGCTGTTCACCAGCATGTCGACGTGATCGTGTTCGCTCAGAACGGTTTTCACGGTCTGATCCACCGATTCGCTGTCGGTGACGTCGCACGAGTAACCGTAGGCGGTGCCGCCCGATTCGCGGATGTGCTCGACCACCTCGTCGAGTTGATCCTGACCGCGCGCGAGCAGAATGACCACCGCACCCTTGCGGGCAGCTGCTTCGGCGCTGGCACGGCCGATTCCGGACGAGCCACCGGTGATGACGATGTGACGGCCGAACAGCGGCCCGCGTGGGTCGTTTCGGCGGTTGCGCTTGGGATCGAAGTTCTCCCGCCAGTGAGTCCACACTCGATCGGCGTACGTCCGCAGCGGTGGCGGCGTGATCGAGCTGCCCTGCAACGCTTTCTGTGTCGATGCCGACTCGAACACGGTGGGCAGAGTCAGGTGTTCGAGCATCACCGGAGGTACTCCGAGATCACGAAGGGCGGCGTCGCGTTGCTTGCGCACGGCCCTGGACTTGGGGGAGACCACGGGAGCGACCAGCGCTCCTGGCACGTCGACGATTCGCGCGCGAGATCCCGCTGCCGACGAGAACGCGGCGTAGACCTCTGCCATCGACTGAGGCGTCGGATTGACCAGATGGAACACGCTGCCGGGAGCGGTGTTTCGATGCACGAGCTCGACGATGGCGTCGGCGACGTAGTCGACCGGAACCAGGTTGGTAGCGCCCATCTTCGGCACCGTGATCGGTACGACGGAGGGCAGCTTGGCCAGCTCCGCGAAGAACGGGAAGAAGAAGTACGGTCCGTCGACCTTGTCGATGGCACCGGTCTCCGAGTGTCCGATGATCGCGGCAGGCCGATACACCCGCCAGTCCGCAGCGCTGTCGCGGACCAACTTCTCGGACTCGAACTTGGTGCGGTGATAGGCAGTCGGAAAATTCTGGCCGAGGTCGAAGTCGTTCTCGGAGAACGTTCCTCGATAGTCGCCCGCAACGGCGATCGACGAGATGTGGTGCAGGCGGGCCCCGGTCTTCTCGGCGAGGCCGATCACCGAGGCAGTTCCGGCGACGTTGGTCGGGGCTTGCTCGTCGCCTGCGGTCAGGTCGTATACGGCTCCGAGATGGAGGATGTGGTCGATGTCGGCAGGCACGTCTCGGAGTCCGAGCTCCGGCTCGGTGAGATCGCCGACCAGCGGGTGAATTCGGTCGCCGCCGTCGAGGTGCTGTGCCAATCGCTCGAGACGGGCCACCGATCCCGGACGCACCAGCACGTGGATCGCGGCGAGCGCATCACGTTCGAGCAATCGGGGCAGGACGTTCTTCCCGAGAAACCCGGTACCGCCGGTTACGATGTAGTTCGCCATGCGAGCCGACCTTACTCCAAGGTAAGTTCCGGTGCTAGTGCCCGATACCTGCTTTTTCGTGCACTTTCTTCATCCAGGCCGGTGCCCACCAGTTCGCCTCGCCCATGAGTTTGACCAGGGACGGAACCAGCAACATCCGGATGATGGTGGCGTCGATGATCAGCGCCAGGATGACTCCGACGCCGAGGAACCTCATGATCGACAGACCCGAGACGGTGAAGGCCCCGGTGACGACGATCAGTATCAGCGCCGCCGCGGTCACGATGCGTCCGGTGCGTTGAGCGCCGAAGATCACCGCTTCCTCGGTGCTCGCTCCAGCCGCGCGAGCCTCCACCATGCGCGACATCAGGAACACCTCGTAGTCGGTCGACAAGCCGAAGATGACCGCGAGAATGAGAACCACGAACGTCGATTCGAGCGGACCGGGGGTGACGCCGAGCAGGCCGGCTCCGTGGCCTTCCTGGAACACCCACGTGAGTGCGCCGAAGGTGGCGGCCAGGCTCAGTCCGGCCATCAGGACCGCCTTGATCGGCAACACGATCGATCCGAATGCGAGGAACAGCAACACCAGCGTCGAGACGACCATGATCGTGATCATCACCGGTAGCCACTTCGCGATCGCCGCATTGCCGTCGTCGACGTTGGCTCGTCCGCCGCCGACGAGGATCTCGGTACCGTCCGGAGGAGTGATCGCGCGCAGCGTCGCCACTGCGTCGGATTGGGATTCGGCCTCGCTCAGCCCGCCGGTCGGTTCGCTGTAGGACGCCTGCAGCGTCACGAAATCGTCTTTCGAGCCCAGGAATTCGGCTCGGGCGATACCGGGCGTGGATTCCACGGCGGAGGTGAGCGCCGCAATCGGTGCGCCCTGAGGCTTGACGCCGTCCAGGCCGCGCAGAACCACGGTTGCGCCCTCGCCGGTGGATTCGAAGTCGGAGCCGAGAGTCTCGAACGCCATGCGCGCAGGGTTGTCCTTCGGCAGCGCCGTGTAGTCGACCTCTCCGAGCGATACCTTCAGGATCGGGGTGGCGATGATCAGCAAGCCGGCGACGATGACGGCAGCGACGATGCCCGGATGCTTCATGACGCGGGTGACGACGCCGCCCCAGAACTTGTGTGCGCGTGCATCGCCTCGGTCGGACGCTGTGCGCGACCACGTCCAGGAGTTGATGCGGGTACCGAGAATGGCGAGCAGGGCGGGAACCGCGGTCAGTGACAGGACGGCTGCACTCGCCACTGCGGCCATGGCCCCGAACCCGAGAGATCGGATCACTGCCTGCGGGAAGACGAGCATCCCGGCGAATGCGCAGATCAGCAGCAGTCCGGAGAAGACGACGGTCTTGCCTGCGGTGGCGACGGTGCGGATTGTCGCGTCGATCGGCGTCGATCCACCGCGCAGTTCCTCGCGGAACCTGCTGACGATGAACAGTCCGTAGTCGATGGCCAGGCCCAATCCCAGCAACGACGCGACGTTGATCGAGAACGAGCTGACTTCGGTGAACTCGGTGAGCACCCGCAGGATGGCCAGGGAACTGAGCACGCTCAGAATGCCGACGAAGACCGGAACCGCTGCGGCGATCACGCCGCCGAAGATGAAGATCAGCAGCAGCAGTGTGATGGGAACAGCGATGATCTCGGAGCGGATCAGGTCGCGTTCGAGGGTTTCGCTGAGCGAGACTCCCACCACCGTCGCGCCGGCGAACTGAGATTCGATGCCGGGCACTTCGAGCTGTGGTGGAAGCTCGCCGAAGGTGTTGAACGTGACGCCCGAGTTCGTGCCGAGGTACACCGTGGCCAACGCCTTGGTTCGGTCCTTGGAGACCAGGAATTCCTTGCTGATCGGGTCTGCGCTCCAGTACGAGGCGACGTTGCCGAGGGTGTATCGACTGCTGAACTCGTCGAGCGTCGCTTGCACCTGTGGTCCGATGTCGTCGATCGACCGGCCCTCGGGGGCGGTGTAGATCGCGACGATGTCGGGGGTCGGTTGGCCTATGCCCTGCACCAGCCGTGCGACCTCGGACGATTCGCTGCCTGCGTCGGCGTAGCCGCCCTCGCTCAGTTTCGAGAAGACGCCGAGTCCGAAGATTCCGCCGACGGCGACGACGGCGACGACAACTGCGAGTGCCCATCGTTTGTGCGATACGACGAACGAGGCCCAACGCGTCACGTCTGTGCTCCGGCTCTGTGAAAGGGATTCGGCGAAAAAGGGTCAGTGGCGATTCGACTCTAGTTGATCCGTGTCGGACCCCCGTGTTCTCATTAGAACAAGTGTTCGATGAGGTGGCGACGTGAGGGAAGGTGGTCTCGATGGGATGGAACGACGGACCACCCACGTGGTCGGAGATGGAACGAGTCCTGTCCGGACGCCCGAAGCCCGTGGCCGAGGGTGACGGCGGCGACAGCCCGGCGTGGTCACGAAAGAGGGACGTCTACGACCGCACCATCGACAAGCCCACTCTGTCGGTGACTCCCTACGCGGAATTGCACGCGCACTCGGCGTTCAGTTTTCTCGACGGTGCCTCGCAGCCCGAGGAGATGGTCGAGGAAGCGGTACGCCTCGGCCTCGAGTCCATCGCCATCACCGACCACGACGGTTTCTACGGGGTCGTGCGGTTCGCCGAGGCAGCCAGAGCTCTCGGTATCGGAACCGTGTTCGGTGCCGAACTCTCGTTGGACACCCATCGATCCCGAGCCGGAGAGACCGATCCCGACGGCACCCACCTACTGGTGCTCGCTCGCGGACAGGAGGGGTATCGCCGGCTCTCGCGTCGGATCGCCGCTGCGCACCTGGCGGGCGGGGTCAAAGGTAAGCCGCAGTACGACATCGACGAACTCACCGAATCGGCGGGCGGTCACTGGCAGATTCTCACCGGTTGCCGGAAGGGGCATGTTCGCCAGGCGCTCTCGCGTGGTGGTCCGGAGGCAGCAGAGGCCGCGCTGCGCACACTCGTCGACCGGTTCGGATCCGATCGTGTCACCGTCGAACTCACCCGGCACGGCGTCGCAGACGACGACGAGCGCAACGACGCACTCGCGACTCTGGCGCAGCGGTACGGCCTTCCGACGATCGCCACCACGGCCGCGCACTACGCCGGGCCGCGTAGCAGGAGATTGGCCATGGCAATGGCGGCTGTGCGCGCACGGAGCAGCTTGGACGAGGCTGCCGGTTGGTTGGCACCGACCGGCGGTGGACATCTACGGTCCGGGGCGGAAATGGCCGAACTGTTCCGTCACTATCCGGGCGCGGTGCGCGGTGCCGTCGAGCTCGGTCGTGAGTGTTCGTTCGATCTGAAGCTGATCGCGCCGCGCCTGCCACCGTTCGATGTGCCCGACGGATACACCGAGATCAGCTATCTGCGTCGACTCACGTTCGAGGGAGCCGCCCGTCGGTACGGCTCGCAGTCGGCGAACCCGGCCGCCTATTCGCAGCTCGAGTACGAGCTCGACATCATCGAGAGACTCGAATTCCCCGGCTACTTCCTGGTGGTCCACGACATCGTCCACTTCTGCAAGACTCACGACATCCTCTGTCAGGGAAGGGGTTCGGCGGCCAACTCGGCTGTCTGCTTCGCGATCGGCATCACCAACGTCGATCCGGTGGCGAACAAGCTGCTGTTCGAGCGGTTCCTCGCACCCGAGCGCGACGGGCCGCCCGACATCGACATCGACATCGAATCCGATCGTCGAGAAGAGGCGATCCAGCACGTCTACGCCAAGTACGGCCGCACTCATGCCGCCCAGGTGGCCAACGTCATCACCTACCGCGGCAAGTCGTCGGTACGAGACATGGCGCGTGCGCTCGGCTTTTCGCAGGGACAACAGGACGCGTGGAGCAAGCAGATCACCCGCTGGTCCGGAATCGGTGATCAGGACGGCGACGGAATTCCCGACTCCGTTCTCGACCTGGCCCGTCAGATCGAGGGCTTCCCACGTCACCTCGGCATTCACTCCGGCGGCATGGTGATCTGTGATCGTCCGATCGCCGACGTCTGCCCGGTGGAATGGGCGACGATGGAGAACCGCAGTGTGCTCCAGTGGGACAAGGATGACTGTGCCGCAGTGGGTTTGGTGAAGTTCGACATGCTCGGACTCGGTATGCTCTCGGCGCTGCACTACATGATGGACCTGATCGCCGAGCACAAGGGCATCGACATCGAACTCGCCTCGATCGATCTGTCCGAGCCCGAGGTGTACGAGATGCTCCAGCGAGCCGATTCGGTGGGGGTGTTCCAGGTCGAGTCCCGCGCGCAGATGGCCACTCTGCCGCGTCTGAAGCCGCGCAACTTCTACGATCTGGTGGTCGAGGTCGCGCTGATCCGTCCCGGTCCGATCCAGGGTGGTTCGGTGCACCCGTACATCAAGCGCCGCAACGGACTCGAGCCGGTGATCTTCGAGCATCCGTCGCTGAAGAAGGCGCTCGATCGAACACTCGGTGTGCCGCTGTTCCAGGAACAGCTGATGCAGATGGCCATCGATGTTGCGGGTTTCAGTGCCGCCGACGCCGATCAACTACGCCGTGCCATGGGATCGAAACGGTCACCGGAGAAGATGGAACTGCTGAGGGGACGGTTCTACGACGGGATGCGCGACCTGCACGGCATCACCGGTACAGCTGCCGACCGCATCTACGAGAAGCTGTCGGCCTTCGCCAATTTCGGCTTCCCCGAGAGCCATTCGCAGAGCTTCGCCTCGCTGGTGTTCTACTCCTCCTGGTTCAAGCTGCATCACCCGGCGGCGTTCTGTGCCGGACTGCTGCGCGCTCAGCCGATGGGTTTCTATTCACCTCAATCTCTGGTCGCCGACGCCAGGCGACACGGCGTGCTGGTCCACGGTGCCGACGTCAATGCCAGTCTCGGTCATGCGAATCTCGAGGGAGACGGCCTCGAAATTCGGATGGGGTTGGCGGACGTGAAGTTCATCGGTACTGCTCTGGCTCAGAAGATCGTCGACGCGCGAGACGCACATGGGCCGTACACCTCGTTCCTTGACCTGACGGGACGCGTCGAACTGTCGGTGGCGCAGGCGGAAGCGCTGGCCACGGCAGGCGCACTCGGGTGTTTCGGCATCACCCGTCGAGAGGCACTGTGGGCTGCGGGTGCGGCGGCGGGGGAGCGGCCCGGTCTGCTCCCCGGCATCGGAGCGTCGACGAAAGCGCCTGCGTTACCCGGCATGACGGACCTCGATCTGGCGTCGGCCGACGTCTGGGCAACCGGTGTGTCACCGGATTCCTATCCCACCCAGTTCTTTCGAGATCGGCTCGATTCGCTCGGCGTGGTTCCCGCGAATCGACTGCTGCAGATCCCCGACGGAGACAGAGTGCTCGTCGGCGGTGCGGTGACGCATCGCCAGCGGCCGGCCACGGCCGGAGGCGTCACGTTCATCAACCTCGAGGACGAGACCGGCATGGTCAACGTGGTGTGCTCGGTCGGGTTGTGGGCCAAGTACCGCAAGTTGGCAATCACGGCTCCGGCGTTGCTGATTCGCGGCAAGGTACAGAACGCCGAGGGTGCGGTGACCGTGGTTGCCGATCATCTGCAACTGATGGATCTCCGAGTTGCGTCCAGATCGAGGGACTTCCGATGAAGGGCGGCGTGCACAATCGAGGGGTGAAGTTGCTGCTGATCGCCGACACTCATCTCCCGAAACGTGCACGCGACCTGCCCGACGAGGTGTGGGCGGCCGTCGACGACGCGGATGTCGTGATCCATGCCGGTGATTGGGTGGACCTCGCATCGTTCGAGGAACTGTCACGGCGGTCGCGTCGTCTGGTCGCGTGCTGGGGGAACAACGACGGTGACGAGTTGCGCGCGCTGATGCCCGAACGCGCCGACGTCGTGCTCGGCGGGGTTCGGTTCACCGTGATCCACGAGACCGGAGCTGCGACGGGACGTGAACGACGCATGGCCGCGGCGTACCCGGAGACGGACGTGCTCGTGTTCGGGCACAGTCACATCCCGTGGGACACGTTCGCGGACAACGGTCTTCGGCTGCTCAACCCCGGTTCACCGACGGATCGGCGCCGCCAACCGTTCTGTACGTACATGACCGCCACAGCCGAGGACGGTGCGCTGACGAACGTGGAGCTGCATCGCATCGCCCCTCGGTAGTCACGACCGAAGTACTCACATTCCGCCGGCCACCCTGACGACGGTTCCGGTCGCGTATCGCGCATCATCGGAGAGCAACCAGGACACGGCTCCGGCGATCTCGTCCGGCGCACCGGGGCGGCCGAGGGGAATGCTCGACGCCATCTTCTGTGGTCGCTGTCGATCGCGATGGAAGTCGGTCTCGATGATGCCCGGTGCCACCGCGTTGACGCGAATGTTCTGCGCAGCAACTTCTTTCGCCAGACCGACTGTCAGCGTGTCGACGGCGGCCTTGGCCGCCGCGTAGTGGACGTACATGCCGGGGCTGCCCAGAGTCGCGGCAGCTGAGGAGATGTTGACGATCGAGCCACCCGATTCGACCATCGCCGCGATCGCGTACTTGCAGCAGGTGAGCACACCGACCAGGTTGACGTCGAGGTCTGCTCTGATGGTCTCGATGTCGTTGTCGACCAGCAGCCCGACTGCGCGTGCCGAACCGGCGTTGTTGACCAGACCGGTGACAGCTCCGATCTCGCCGGCGGCGCCGAACAGATCGATCACCGCCTGCTCGTCGGTGGTGTCGGCGCGTACGGCGATCACGGTTCGGCCGGATGCCGACAGCTCGGCGGCCAACCCTTCAGCGGCGGCGGCGTCGGAGCGATAGCCGATCACCACATCGTGCCCGTCGGCCACCAGCCGTCGGGATACGGCGGCACCGATTCCGCGACTTCCACCGGTGACGATGGTCAGGGGAGCGCTCATCGTTGAACAATAGCCATCGCGGAGAGGGCACAATTGCGGCAGAGGCAACCGCGTTCGACCGGAAGGGGCTCCGCGGTGATCGATCGATCGGAATTGGCAGTGTTTCTCCGGCAGAGGCGCGAATCTCTGCAACCCGAGGACGTCGGGCTGCCGCGAGGGCAGCGCAGACGGACCCAGGGCCTACGCCGCGAAGAGGTGGCCGAGCTGTGCCACATGTCGACCGACTACTACGCACGACTCGAACGGGCTACCGGACCCGCTCCGTCGGCGCAGATGATCGCCTCGATCGCGCAGGGACTGCATCTGTCGCTCGGTGAGCGTGATCACGTGTTTCGATTGGCCGGGCACAATCCTCCCGCCCGCGGTTCGTCGAGCGAGCACGTCAGCCCGGGAATGCTCCGAATTCTGGACCGCCTGAACGACACGCCCGCCGAGATCGTGTCCGAAATCGGAGAGACGCTGCGTCAGACGCCGCTGGGTGCGGCACTGACAGGTGATGCGTCGCTGCGCACCGGGCCGAACCGGAGCCTGGGATACCGATGGTTCACCGACCCCGAGGCCCGGCAGTCGTACCCGCCCGAAGAGCGTGCGGTGCTGTCTCGGGTGTACGCGTCGGGGCTGCGCGAGATCGTCACTCTTCGCGGACCCGACTCGAGAGCTGCGCACCTGTCCGCAGAATTGCTTGAGGTCAGCGAGGAGTTTCGAACCCTGTGGGCGAAGCGCGAAGTGGGAGTGCACCCACCCGAGTCGAAGCGGTTTCTGCACCCGACGGTCGGCCTGCTGCAACTGAACTGCCAGACACTGCTGGACCCCGAGCAGGCGCATCGACTGCTGGTGTACACGGCAGTGCCCGGCAGCGAGAGCTACGCCAAATTGGAACTGCTCGCGGTGGTGGGAACTCAGGTTCTGTCCTGACGCGATTCGACGGTGGCGGTCGTATCAGTGGATCGGCAAGTCCTGGATGAGCCCGCGGCAATCGTCGAACATGGGTTCTGCAGGCCGAATCCACACGATCAACACCGACACAGGAGCTTGTCATGAGCCGAACAGCACACACATCCCTTCGCGATCTGACGGGCAAGGTGGCCGTCGTCACGGGAGCGAGCGACGGGATCGGAACGGTCATCGCCACGCAGCTCGCCCGCTCCGGTGCCGAGGTCGTGATGCCGGTGCGCTCGGCCACCAAGGGGGAGCGGGCCGCCGAATCGATCCGAGCCGCCGTGCCGGGAGCGAAGGTCGCCACTCGGGCGCTGGATCTGTCGTCGTTGGAATCCGTTTCCGCTCTGGTGAACGATTTCTCATCCGATGGACGGGCGATCGACATACTCGTCAACAACGCCGGTGTCATGCAGCCACCTGCACGCCAGGTCACCCAGGATGGTTTCGAGCTGCAGTTCGGCACCAATCACCTCGGCCACTTCGCGCTCACCCTCGGTCTGTTGCCGCTGCTGCGCAAAGGTGATGCGAGAGTCACCCATCAGACGAGCATTGCGGCACGGTCGGCGACCATCAATTGGGACGATCTCAACTGGGAGCGTTCCTACGACGTCATGAAGGCCTACGGTCAATCGAAGCTCGCGGTGGCTCTGTTCGCACGCGAACTCGAGGCGCGCAGCAGGGCCGGCGGCTGGGGAATCACCAGCAACATCGCTCACCCCGGAGTTTCGCCGACCAATCTGCTTGCGGCACAACCGGAATTAGGGCGCCCGAAAGATTCGGCAGGAAGACGATTGATCAGCGTTCTTGCCCGCGTCGGCATCGCGGGCACGGTGGACAGTGCAGCACGGCCGGGATTGGTTGCAGCCGCAGGTGGAGACGCGGGTGGGGATCAGTTCTTCGGCCCGAAACGAGTCATCGGCGGGCCACCGACCGAGGTCGGCATGTGGAAGCCGATGCGCAGCATGGACGATGCACGCCGACTCTGGGAGGTGTCCGAACAGCTCACCGGGGTGCGGCTCTCGTCCTGATCCACTCGAAGGTCCTCACTGGGGTGTCGGAGCGGGCTCCCTGGCGTGATCGACGAGATCGTGTACCAATCCGATGATGACGTCCATCTGAGCGATGACCTCGACGCGCAGTCGGTCCTGCTGGTCTTCGGACATCGACGGTGCGTCGGGCCCGTCGAGCGACATCAGTAGGTCGATGTTCGTACGCAGTGCCGTCAGGGGCTCCATCAGTTCTGCTCCTGCGTCGACGATCAGTTGCCCCTGTCGTGCTCGCGAACGAGACAGGGACGCCAACATCTCGTTGAAGCTGTTGGCCAGTGAAGCCAGTTCGTCGTCACCGTTGACATCGATGGGCTCGAAGTCCCCGGTCCGGGCCACACGTTCGGTGCCCGCGCGAAGTCGGCGTACCGGCCTGAGGCCGGTACGGGCCACGGCTGCACCGGCGACGCCGGCCAGCGCGACGAGAAATGCTCCGACGATGACGAGTGCGAGTGTGAGCTTGGCCAGCAAGGGTGACGCTTCATTGAGCGATTCGGCCACCATGATCGTTCCGCCGGAGCCGGTGCGTGCTGCCGACAGGTAATAGCCTCGTACCTCGCGCAGCGATTGCTCGACGGTGCCGTCCACGACAGATTTCTCCGCGTCGTCCAGAACTCCGTCGGAATTGGTGAAGGGCTCGGTGCCAGTCGTCGACGTCACCAACGTGCCGTCGGGCGTCACCAGCGCTGCTTTCACCGCGGTGCCTTCGGTGTCTTCTATACCGAAGCCGAAGAGACCTGCCGGAACGCCGGATGCGGCGCTGGCAATGAGAGCGTCGCTGTTGCGTTCGACGCGGTCCACGATCTGTGAGCGGAGGGCCTGTTCTGCGACGAGATAGATCGCGAGAGCACTCACTGCGACTGCCAGGGCTGCCACGCTCATCGTCAATACTCTGATGCGGCCGTGCAACGACAGTGCCCGGGGGCGAGCTCTTGCACGTGAATTGCTCATTTCTCGAGTATGCCGGTCGATGAGCGATGACCATTCTGCAGGCCGCACGGACCGATGTCGTCGTTCGGCCGAGGGCCGACGGTTCATCGTGTTCGTGCACGTGGGTTCGGGTTCCCGACCTCGACGCGAGCGCCGGCACGGGTCCCCAAGGCCTTCACGAAAGTTCGATCTTCAGAAGGGCGGGGTGTCGGTGTCCTGACTGTCCGACGGTGATTCCGACTTCCGGTGGTCGGGTGGGTGGGGGTAGGCGATGATGCCGGAGTTTCTCGGTTGGGTGGGGATGTGTGGTCTGAGGTCGTTGCCGAGGATGGGGACGGCGGTGCTGTTGGCGGGCAGGGTGATTCGGGTGGTCTTCGATGTCGATGTCCACAGGATCGCTCCGCCGGGGAGCATGACGGCTTTCCAGTAGCCGGCGGTCTTGACGGTGTGGTGGTATTCGCACAGGCACTGCAGATTGCCCACAGTGGTCCAGCCGCCGCCGAGGGGGTTGCTGTGGTCGAACGGGTTCACGTGGTCGAGTTGGCAGCGGGCGGCGGGGCGGTGGCAGCCGGGGAAGCGGCAGTGTTCGTCGCGGAATCGGACCGCGGCGGTGGTGAGGGCATCGGGTCGGTAGATCAGGGCCCGGTCGGTCAAGGGGTCGCGGGGTACAGAGTTGCCGAGGGTGGGGTCGGCGGCGATAGCGGCTTCGAGTGCGGCGGCAAGGGAGGCGTTGCCGAGATAGAGGCCGCCGGATGTGCGGGTTACCGATATGTGGATCGTGCGGTTGTTGCGCCGGATTGCGAAGGGCAGGTCGAGGGCAGAGCTGTGCCGTGTGCCCCGGCCGACGGGAGTGTGGGTACAGAACAGCGCTGCGGCGGAGGTCAGTGATTGCGTGCGTCGTTGCCTGTCTGCGCCTGCCCCGGTCGCTGCGTTGTTGGTCGCCGGCGGTGTTGGTCCCGGCACCGGCGGGACTGTCCTGGGTTGCTCGGGTCGATCCGAAGCAGAAGGAGTTCGGGTTCGATCGGGTGCAGTGCTGGGCGGCATCGGTGTCGGTGCAGGTGCCGGATCCGGTGTTCGAGGTGGTTCTCCGGTCGGGACGGGTGTCGAACTCGATGTGCCGACCGCACCTCGTGCCGATGCTGCATGCACGGCTGCTGGATCTGAGTCACGGTCGGGATCTGTTCCCGGGTCGGACGCAGATCCCGCCGCTGTCGGTGGTGCTGATGCGGTTGCTGTCGCGTCGGTAGTAGAAGGCGAGGCGGTCGTGCTCGTTGCGGTCGCGCTGGTCGGCGAGGGCGCGGGCGTGGGCGATGCTGCGGTGGACAATTCGTTCGCCGGTCCCGTTTTCGGAGTTGTCCTCGTATCGGTATCGGTGCCCGTTGCTGCGCAGGACTCGGCCTCGGTCTCAGTGCCCGATGCGCACTCGGTGTCGGGGTAGCTGTGGGTCTCGGTTGCGTTTGTCTGCGTAACCCTGTTCGGCGCTGATACTGATGCGGAGGTCGACCTCGTTGCTGATCTGGAGTCGGGCTCCGTTTTCGTTGTTGCCGTATCCGTATCCGTGTCCGCTGTCGCTCCCGACCCTGAGTCCGACTCCTGCGTCTGCATTTTCGGTGTTCGTTCCCATTCCCCGGTTTCCGGGTTCTGCACGGCCAGTCCGAGTTTCTCGGCGAGGGTAACTGCGTCGGTGAGCAGGATCTGCCACTGACTGCTGCGTGCCAACTCCCGGGCCAGTTCAGGATCGATGGAACCGTGCCCGGCCAGATATGCAGGGTTGGCGAGCAGGCCGATCAGGGTGGCGATGTCGACGGTGACCATCGTCAACGGCACCCGCCGATCGGGCAACACCGCATCCGCTTTCGGGCAGTCCTCCCGTCGGCACAGGCACGCCAGTCGGGGTTCGCCGTGCATGCGGGCCATGAACGCATCGCACAGGCGTTCCTTCTTCCCGCGCGGATCTTTCGGGCACAAGGTGTCGGCCATCTCCTCGAGCAACTGCCACGCAGCGGCAGCTTCCGGGGCGGTCAACTCCGCCCGGATCCGGGCCAGTTCCCCGGCCGGGGTGTAGGTGACGGTCCGGAACCTCTTCGCGAACTCGCGTAGTGCTGCTGCTTCTTCCGGGGCGACCCGCAGCAGGATGTCCCAGATCTCCTTCTCGAGCGGACCCGGCGACAACCGGTGGGCTGCTTCGACGACCTCGGCTTCGACGGAGCTGACGATGTCGTCGGAGAGGTTGTCGAGGATCCGGCACACCGTCCGCACCCGCGGAAGGTCGACCTCACCGCCCTCGAATGCTCTCCGTAACAGGGGCAATCGCGTGTGCAAGGCGACGGCGATGGACACGTACGATTCGGCGACCGTCGCCGAGCACCCCAACGCGACCGCCAATTCGGTGCGCCCGTACCGGCTGTAATGCTTGTGTTCGGCGTCGAGGGTGATCCAGCTCCGATGAACCTCGTAGCAGGCGGTGATCTTGCGGGCCGCCTGCCGATTCTCCGCACGCGCGGCAGCGGTCAACGCCTCCAGTGACACAGCTGGCAGTGCACCCATCTTTCACCCCCCGGTGAGCAGCATTTCAGAACGTGCGTTCGAACCGAAAGAAGACTAACCCGGGCCACCGACAAGAAACGGAAGGGCGGTTGGGGAGTGCCGACTTGTATGCCCGAAGGCGGTGATCGGCCGGTGTACGGGCTGTCGTCACGCCGATCGAGAAGTCCGGCCACACCGTATATGTCGGCGGAGCCGATTACCTCGACGAGTTCGTGTCGGGGTAATCGGCTCCGTTCGACTGAATATCTGTTGTGGAACCGGGCAATCAGCTACCGAGGACGCAGAACTGGCCGCTCGTGAGGTTTAGTGCCAGAGACAGGGGTCCCACACAATCGACGCCCTGAGCCTCCGAGGTAGCGCCGGATCCCCACCCGGCGACTGCGAGGGTTGTCTGCCCGGCATCGGCCCACGAGTGCGCGATTCCGCCACCGAGTGCCAGTGCGTAGGCAGTGCCCGCATTCTTGCTCGCTCCGAGGGCGACGCCGTATCCGTTGGCGTACGTGGTCGTCGCGCCGGGGCCGTCGTTGACGCTGACTGCGGTGCCACTGTCGGCAGCACCTGCGGTGGCCCGTCCGGTGCCGTTCGAGGTCGCTCCGCAGCTCGCGGTGTCGTCGACCTGGATGTCGTTGGCCGAAGGCGGAGACACGCAGTTGACGGGGGCTGCCGACGCAGTGGCCGTGCCCGACAGGGCGGCGACCGTCAATCCCGAGCCCATGGCGAATATTGCTGCGGTGCGGGCAATTCGACTGGAGAACCGACTGGATGTGCGCGCGGAGGAGGAGTTGGCGGACGAGAAACGGGGCAGGGAAACAGAGAACAAAAGAAAGCTCCTTCACGAGCGAAAACGGGCCGGTGCGGCACACGGTACCCCGCCCCGCCAGTCCATGGCAGCAAGCAGGCGCAGTTTGTGTAACGGTGCCGCAGGCATCCGGTGACGGATCGCCGTAGAAGTCCGGTTTCGCGCACCCCGGCTGCCGCGGTTGGGACCGTCCGAGGCATGTTCGGGTCGCTATCGTGCTCGGTGTGAGATGCGGCGAATTCTGTTCCATCTCTTGATATTTCAGTGCATCGAACAGATCTCTTGCTCGTGCCCGAGGTGGCTGGGGGCTCCGAGCGGCAGCAATCCTGGGTGCCCGGCGAACGAAAGAAAATCGTTACCGGGCAGCTGCCGATTGTCGCCGACGATTTGTCGACGCTCACAATGCGTTTCACCTCCGACACCGGAGGTGCCCGTTCGCCTCCGTCGGAGAGTTCTACGGAGTGGTGCAGGTCGTGCACCGGCATCCTGACAACCGCATCCGGGTCGGCAACACGGTCGGTCGGCCGCGAGTACGGCGTCGCCGGCCGTCTCGGTCAGCGCGCGTTCCGACGCAGTCCCGTCAGACGCTGCCTTCGTACCCGTGCTGGCGCCATGCCTCGTACATCGTCACTGCTGCCGCGTTCGCCAGATTCAACGATCGGCGGCCCGGAATCATCGGAATACGGAGTCGATCGGTCACGTGTGGGTCGTCCAGGACGTCGTCGGGCAATCCTGTGGGTTCCGGTCCGAACAGGAGGACGTCGCCGGGTTCGTACGCGACGTCCGCGTAGGACCGGGAAGCGTGCGCGGTGTAGGCGAACACGCGAGTCGGTGCGAGCGCCGACCAGGCCGAGGGCAGGTCCGCGTGCACCGTCACCGAGGCCAGATCGTGGTAATCCAAGCCTGCCCGCTTGAGTTTCGGCTCGGACATGTCGAAGCCGAGCGGGCCCACCAGATGCAGTTCGCAGCCGGTCCCGGCGACCAGGCGTATTGCGTTGCCGGTGTTCTGTGGAATGCGGGGCTCGAAGAACATGAGTCGAAACACCCGGTTCACTCTGCCATCACGAGCCCGGGAAGTATGGGGCAGGTGGACGACGAACAGACGATCGGTGAGGATTTTTCCGACACGCGGCTCGACGGGCAGGAGTGGACCGGCAGGCAGTTCGTTCGATGTACCTTTCGCGACGCGGACATGAGCGGCGTCCGAACCGACTCGGTGGTGTTCACCGAATGCGACTTCACCGGTACCGACCTGACCGAATCGGTTCATACGAACTCTGCATTTCGATCGTGCACTTTCACTCGGACCAATCTGCAGCACAGCACTTTTCGCCATTCGACCATGATGGGCTCCGTGTTCGTCGACAGTCGCATGCGTCCAGCGACCTACGACGAAGTCGACTTCACCCTCGCATCGCTGGGCAACGCGGACCTTCGCGGCCTCGATCTGACGGGGTGCCGGATGCGGGAAGCGAACCTCGTGTTCGCAGACTTCCGGAAGGCAACCGTGCGCTCGGTCGATTTCTCGGGTGCCCGGGCAATCGATGCGAAGTTCGACGAGGCGGATCTTCGTGGAGCCGTTGCCGACGCATCTCTGTGGGTGAGCGCGAGCGTGCGCAACGCGAAGATCGAACTGATGCAGGCGGTGGCCTATGCGGCAGCTCATGGGCTCGTCGTCGAGGGTTGACGGTGGTGATCGGACCGGTGCGCCGCTGCTGACGCCGAACCTGGAACAATGACCGGGTGACTGCAACGATTCTCGATGGCAAAGCGACCCGTGACGAGATATTCGTCGATCTCACCGCCCGCGTGGCAACGCTGCGTGAGAAGGGCATCACCCCAGGTCTGGCGACCGTGCTGGTGGGCGATGATCCGGGTTCGGCCGCGTACGTCCGGGGCAAGCACAACGACTGCGCCAAGGTCGGCATCACCTCGATTCGTCGCGATCTGCCCGCGGACATCACCCAGGCAGATCTCGAAGCCGTCATCGACGAACTCAATGCCAACCCCGAATGCACCGGCTACATCGTCCAGCTGCCCTTGCCGAAGCATCTCGACGAGAACGCTGCGCTCGAGCGAATCGATCCGGACAAGGACGCCGACGGTCTGCACCCGATCAATCTCGGACGGCTGGTACTGGGCAAGGATGCCGCACTGCCGTGTACACCTCGCGGGATCGTGCACCTGCTGCGCCGCTACGACGTTGCTCTCGACGGTGCGCACGCGGTGGTTATCGGCCGCGGAGTGACGGTGGGGCGACCCATCGGCCTGTTGCTCACGAGGCGTTCCGAGAACGCAACAGTGACGTTGTGCCACACCGGAACTCGTGATCTGGCCGCCGAGGTCTCACGCGCGGACATCGTCATCGCTGCTGCCGGAGTGCCCGGGTTGATCACTGCGGACATGGTCAAGGCGGGTGCTGCGGTGCTCGACGTCGGGGTCACCCGCACCGAGGACGGACTGCGCGGCGACATTGCAGGCGATGTCGCGGAGGTGGCCGGATTCCTGTCGCCCAACCCCGGCGGTGTCGGCCCGCTGACCCGGGCCTTCCTGCTCACCAATGTCGTCGAGCGCGCCGAGCGCGCCGAGCGCGTCGCTGCCGAGAGCTGAGCGAACCGGACGTGAACCATCCAGAGGATGCGCGGCGGGAGCTCGACACAGGATTTCGCGCTGCAGTCACGCGCAATCTACCGATCGTCGCAGTCTCGGTCGTCGTCCTCGCCGCGCTGATTCTGGTGCTGGCCGATCGCTGGCGGCGCGGCGCATTCATCTTCGGATGCGCTGCACTGCTGGCGGCTGTCCTGCGGCTGTGCCTGCCCGAAACACGAGTCGGCACACTGCAAGTGCGCAGTCGCGTGTTCGATGTGCTGGCGCTGGGCTGCGTCGGCGGAGCGATCGTCTTTCTGTCGCTGTCGATCGATCCGCTGGGGACCGACTGACCGTGCCCCGGCGGTGTCAGCGCCGTCCGAGGCGGGCCAGCTCCATCGTCTCGGCGAGCAGCTTCGCCACCGAATCGGCCTCGGTGAGGAAGCCGTCGTGTCCGTCGCGAGACTGGATCACTTCGAGTCCGCGGCACTGCGGGAGTTCGCGAGCGATCTCCTTCTGCAGGCGAAGCGGATACAGGCGATCGGAGTCGACTCCGCCGACGATCGTCGGAACCGGCGTGGACGCAAGGGCTTCGGCCACTCCGCCGCGGCCACGGCCCACATCGTGACGGTTCATTGCCTCACTGAGCAGTACGTACGTCGCCGCGTCGAACCGGTTGACGAGTTTGGCAGCCTGATGCTCCAGGTAGCTCTGTGCGGAGTATCTGCCGCCGGCCCACGGGTCTTCGTCGTTCTGCGGTGTGTTCCCGAACCTGTTGTCGAGTTCGCTCTCGGTCCGGTACGTCAGGTGCGCGATGCGTCGCGCGATGCCGAGTCCGGCGGTCGGCGAGGTGCCGGTGTCGTGGTAGTTGCCGCCGAGCCACCCTGGATCGGCCTTGATCGCGGCGATCTGTGTCGTCTGGGTACCGATCTGGTCGGCAGTTGCCCTGGCGCCGACTGCCAGGACCAAGGCGGCCGCCACTCGGTCGGGATGGCCCACGATCCATTCGAGAGTGCGCATCCCGCCCATCGAGCCGCCGACGACGGCTGCGAACCGCTCGATTCCCAGTACGTCGGCCACGGCCGCCTCGGCAGCGACCTGATCACGGATGGAGATGTCCGGGAAGCGAGATCCGTACGGCATGCCGTCGGGAGAAATGCTGCTCGGGCCCGTGGTCCCGCCGCAGCCGCCGAGCACGTTCGTCGCCACGACGCACCACTCGTCGGTGTCGATGGGGCAGCCGGGACCGACCATTCCGTTCCACCAACCGGGCAGAGCGTGATCGGCATCCGGCGGACCGGATACATGCGAGTCCCCGGTCAGGGCGTGCTCGACGAGCACGACGTTGCTGCGGTCGGTGGCGAGTTCGCCCCAGCGTTGCACCGCGACGGTGACCTGGGGGATTCGAGCGCCGTTCTCGAGATCGAGACCACCGATGTCGATGGTTCCCAACCGCCCGTCCGGAGACGGAAGTACCGCCTCCGGACGAACGCCTGTGTCGCAGCTGTGGCTCAAGATGCCGCCGCGCTGAATCCGACCTCGAGGTCGGCGATGATGTCGTCGATTCCCTCGATGCCCACGGCGAGACGCACCAGGCCGGGAGTGACACCCGACGCCAGCTGCTCTTCCGGAGTCAGCTGGGAATGGGTGGTGGAAGCGGGATGGATGACGAGTGAACGCACGTCTCCGATGTTAGCGACGTGGCTGTGGAGAGTGAGTGCGTTGACGAACTTCTTGCCCGCGTCAACGCCTCCCTTCAGCTCGAAAGCGATGATCGCGCCCTGCCCCTTCGGCAACAACTCCTGCCCGCGCTGGTACCACGGCGAGGATTCGAGTCCGGCGTAGTTGATCGAGACGACGTCGTCGCGACCGGCGAGGAAGGCGGCAACCTTCTGTGCGTTCGCCACGTGCCGCTCGATCCGAAGGCTCAACGTTTCCAGACCCTGGCTGATGAGGAAGGCGTTGAACGGAGAGACCGCAGCACCGATGTCGCGCAACAGTTGAACGCGTGCCTTCAGCGCGAATGCGGGCGCACCGAGATCGGCGAACACGACGCCGTGGTAGCTCGGATCCGCGGTGGTGAAGTTGGGATGACGGCCCTGCGTCCAATCGAACGTCCCGCCGTCCACGATGACGCCCGCGATCGCCGTTCCGTGGCCGCCGAGATACTTCGTCGCGGAGTGCACCACGATGTCGGCCCCGTGCTTCAACGGCTGCAGCAGGTACGGCGTCGCCACCGTGTTGTCCACGATCAGCGGGATGCCGTTCTCGTGGGCCACGGCCGAGATCCCCGGGATGTCGAGAATGTCGTTCTTCGGGTTCGAGATCGACTCGCCGTAGAACGCCTTGGTCGACGGAGTGATCGCGGCACGCCACTGCTCGAGATCGTCGGGATCGTCGACGAACGAGACGGTGATGCCCAGCTTGGGGAGCGTGTAGTGGAACAGGTTGTACGTGCCGCCGTAGAGCCGCGGGCTCGACACGATGTGGTCGCCTGCCTCCGCGAGATTGAGGATCGCGAACGTCTCGGCGGCTTGACCCGATGCGAGCAACAACGCCGCGACTCCACCTTCGAGGGCGGCGATGCGCTGCTCGACGACATCCTGCGTCGGGTTGATGATGCGGGTGTAGATGTTGCCGGGTTCTGCCAGGCCGAACAGGGCAGCTGCGTGATCGGTGTTGTCGAACGTGTACGAGGTGGTCTGGTAGATCGGCAACGCACGAGCCTTGGTGGTGCCGTCCGGAGTCTGGCCCGAGTGGATCTGCTTGGTCTCGAAGCTCCAGTCGGCGGCAGGATCGGTGAACGGATCCTCGGTGGGGGCCCCGGTGGCGTCGACGACGTCCGGTGTGGAATCGGTCATGGCTGGTGATACTCCGTTTTCTTTGGACGAGTCCGTCTAAGACGATTCGAATGTCGAATGAAGCTCGAGAAGTCGAGCGCTACGGGGCGTATCGGTACAGCAACACATGAGAGAACCTCCTGACAGGCTTCGGACCCTGGGGGCCGAAGGTTCAGTGGGTCCGCTTCCTGCGGACCCGCGCTTGTCGATACGGCACTCGCATACCGGATCGGCCTGGTCGTTCACCCGGGGCACCCCACCGCGGTTGGAGGGTTGCCGGCCAGCAAGCCGGGGCTCGATGCTGGCACTCATGACCTGGCGAATATCCTAGCGGGTGACGGCACATCACCGGAACAAGGGCTCGGCCGGAACTCGAGCAGATGCTCGGGTGAGGACTATCACCGCTCGTAGACGCGAAAACGGGACACCTTCGGGAAGACAATTGACCGGAGCTACGTTCCTGCTTCGGTCGGCCTTCTTTCACAGGCTCGACTCCAGGACGCTTCCTCTGCCCCCGATCTCCACACGAAGGTTGTATTGCTGTGACTGTCACCGATTCCGCTCTTGCCCGAGTCAGCGCTGCGCGCGGCAAGGTGTCGAGTGGCCTGAGTGTCAGTCACCGACCGCACTCCACCCGCCGCAAGCTCGCGATGCTGGCTCTGTCCATCGGCGGCTTCGGAATCGGCACCACGGAGTTCGCGTCGATGGGTCTGTTGCCGGACATCGCGACGACGATGGGGATCTCCGAGCCCTCGGCCGGCCACATGATCTCCGCGTACGCGCTCGGTGTGGTCGTCGGTGCCCCGACCATCGCAGCCCTGGCTGCCCGCGTTCCGCGCCGGATGTTGCTGTTGGCGCTGATGGTGGCCTTCACCCTCGGAAACCTCGGCACCGTGTTCGCGCCGAGCTTCGACGAGCTGGTGGCCTCGCGATTCGTTGCGGGTCTGCCGCACGGTGCGTACTTCGGTGTTGCGGCCCTGGTCGCTGCCCACCTCGCCGAACCCGGCAAACGAGCCAAGGCCGTGGCGATGGTGATGATGGGACTCTCGGTCGCCAACGTCGTCGGCGTACCGGTGGCGACCTGGATCGGGCAGGCGCTGGGATGGCGCAGTGCGTTCACTCTCGTGGCCGTCATCGGTGCCCTCACCGTCGCCGCGCTCGTTCTCTGGATGCCGCGACTCGACGCGATGCCGACCACCAGCCCCATCACCGAGCTCGGCGCACTGCGCCGCAGCCAGGTGTGGATGACCCTGTTCGTGGGCATCGTCGGATTCGGCGGCATGTTCGCGGTGTACACCTACATCGCGTCGACGCTGACCGATGTCGCCGGGCTGGCCCGCGCACTCGTCCCGGTCGCCCTGATGATCTACGGCCTGGGAATGGTCGCCGGAAACTACGCGGGCGGATGGCTCGCCGACCGTTACCAGCTCAAGGGCACCTTCGTCGGCCTGGCCGCCACTGCCGTGTTCCTTGCGGTGTTCGTCGTGGCCGCACACAACCCGATCACCGCGCTACTGCTGGTGTTCCTCATCGGTGCGTCCGGCTCCTCGGTGGTACCCGGTCTGCAGACGAGGTTGATGGACGTGGCCGAGGACGCCCAGACGCTCGCCGCATCGCTCAACCATGCCGCGTTCAACCTGGCCAACGCCATCGGAGCGGCAGTCGGTGGTGCCGTGATCGCCGCCGGATTCGGCTACACGGCACCCGCCGCTGTCGGCTCGGGCCTGGCGGTGGCCGGTCTCGGTGTTCTCGCCACCGCCATGTGGATGGACAAGCGTTCGGCTGCGTAGAGTCGCGCCGAATCAGCCGGTGATGGTCGCGGCAGTTCCCCCGAGAGCTTCGGTCAGTGCCGGGGTGAGCTTGTCGATCACGTACGGCAGGCTGAGCACGCTGGTGAAGTAGATCGCTCCTGCCGTCACACCGTCGGTGAACACGAGGTTGCCGTCCTTCACCGGCTCGAGTGCGTTGTACACCGCTTCCTTCTCCAACTGTGCGCGGTCGCCGGGCTCCTCGGTTCCCCAGATCAACACGTCGGCCGCGTTCAGAACCGACAGGTTCTCCAGCGGGATGCTCGCCTGCGCACTGCCGTCGGCAGGCACGTACGCGTCGATGTCATCCGGGATGACGAAGCCCAGTTTCGTCAGGAAGTCCGTGCTCAACCCGTCCTGGTACGCGATCGCCTTGCCCTCGTAGAACGCGTTCTGGAGGAAGATCGCCTTCTTGCCGGCAAATTCGGGGTGGGCGGCCGCAGCGTCGACGAACTTCTGGTTCACGCCCTCGATCAATGCGTCGATCTCGGACTTCTTTCCGAGTGCACGGCCGATCTTCTCGGCCTGGATGTCCCAGGGTTCGAAGTAGGCAGTCGATGCGTCGGACTGTGCGAGCGTCGGCGCGATGTCGCTGAGCATGCTGTAGCTCTCCGCCGTGAGACCCGCGTTGGTGGCGATGATCAGATCGGGCTCGAGTGCGGCGATCTTCTCCGTCTCGAATCCGTCGTCGTTCGAGAGCACCTCGGGCTGTGCGTCGCCCAACGCTGCCTGGGCCCACGGCCAGGTGGCGTACGGCTGGTTGCCGTACCACTCGGTGACCCCGACGGGTATCACGCCGAGTGCCAGGACCGTGTCCTGCTCGGTGTACCCGGCCACCACGACGCGAGTGGGCTCGTCCGGGACGACGGTCTCACCGAACGCGTGCTCGATCGTCACCGGGAACGCCGCCGAAACGGACGCGCCACCGGCCGTCGGCGGCACCTCGTCGGCGGAACTCGAGCATGCAGTCAGCATCCCCGCGGTGGTCAGCGCAATCGCGCACACCGCCCAGGTTCGGTGAAGAGGTCGGATGAGCATCGAGACACCTTTCGTAAGGGTTGGCTAACACCGGGAAGGGTAGCCGACCCTAATTTCGACGCGTCACCGAGTCCGCCTGCCCCCGCGACGGGAAACGAGCTGCTCGAACCTTCACCGAACCTCCACATTTCCCGACGGGCTCCTCCACGTGCGCCCTCTAGGGTCGATTCTCATGAGCCGCACAGTTCTCGTCGTCGACGACGAGCCCACGATCTCCGAGGCCGTTGCCGCCCGGCTGCGCGGCGAAGGGTACGAGGTCGTCACGGCCGCCGACGGCCCGTCCGCCGTCGACGCGTGCGCCCGGATCGATCCCGACGTGGTGGTGCTCGATCTGATGCTGCCCGGGTTCGACGGGCTCGAAGTGTGCCGCCGGATTCAGGCGTCCCGCCCGGTGCCGGTGTTGATGTTGACGGCCAAGACCGACGAGACGGACATGCTCGTCGGCCTGGGCGTCGGCGCGGACGACTACCTGGGCAAGCCGTTCAGTATGCGCGAGCTGGTCGCTCGCGTACACGCCCTGGTTCGGCGTGCCGAGCGTGCGGTGGCCGTCGAACCACAGGCAGTTCGAATCGGTGACGTGCAGATCGACCACCGGGAACGACGCGTGACCAGTCCCTCCGGCGACATCCATTTGACCAGAACGGAATTCGACATCCTCGCCTATCTGGCCGCGCGGCCGCGCACCGCGGTCTCGCGGGAAACCCTGCTGTCGGAACTGTGGGGCTGGGACGATTCGGCCAGTAGCAGGACGGTCGATTCTCACGTCAAAGCGTTGCGGCGCAAACTCGGTGGAGATCTCATTCGCACCGTGCACGGCGTGGGCTACGCCGTGGAGTCTCCGCGATGACGCGAATGCTGCCGCGACCGTTGGATCCGTTGCGGTCGTTCAAGCTCAAGGTCTCGCTCGTCGTGGGCACAGTGTTGGTCCTCGCGAGCGTCGTGTTCTGGATCGGGGCGGGTTGGCAGTTTCGCTACACCCTCCTCGCCGCGCTCGTCGTGTCCTTGGCCGCAACCCAATTCGTCGCCCACGGGATGACGTCACCACTGCGCGAGATGACTTCGGCCGCCAAAGCGATGGCGCGAGGCGACTATTCGACGCGAGTGCGGGCGACATCCAGGGACGAGGTGGGGGAGTTGGCCACGGCGTTCAACACCATGTCGAGTGATCTGGAAGCAGCCGAGAAGTACCGCCGCGAACTCATCGGCAATGTCTCGCACGAGTTGAAGACGCCCATCGCTGCGCTGCGTGCCGTGCTCGAGAACATGGTCGACGGGGTGACCGAGCCGAATCCCGCGACGCTGGCGGTGGCGCTGCGCCAAACCGAGAGACTCGGAGATCTGGTCAGCGAACTGCTCGACCTGTCGCGGGTGGAGGGCGGTGTGCTCACCATTGCCCCGGAGGAGTTCGCAGTGCGGCAATTCCTCGAGGATGCGACAGCCGTGCACCGCGAACGTGTGTCGATCGTCGTCTCGCCCGGTGATTCGACTGTGGTGGCCGACCGATCTCGCATGACTCAGGTGATCACCAACCTCGTCGACAACGCCGTGCGGCATTCCCCCCAGTCGAGCACCGTTACGGTACGGGCCCATCGGATCGGCGGAGCGTATGCATTCGACGTCGTCGACCAGGGTCCAGGCATCGCGCTCGCCGATCGCCATGCGGTGTTCGACCGATTCACCCGCGGCGGATCCACCGACGGCGGAACAGGTCTGGGCCTCGGCATCGCGCGCTGGGCCACCGAACTGCACGGCGGAACCATCGAAGTTCTCGACAGCGAATTCGGCTGCCACATCAGAGTGGCCATCCCCGAACACTGACTTGCTCGATCCATCCGAACCGCGACTGCACGTCCCCGGACCGCAGCCGCCGACCTTCCATGCCCGAAACACAGAAGAAGGAAGCGCCATGACCACGATCGACACTCCGGTTCATCCGACTGCGAAGCACGGTCACTCCTTCTGGGGGCCTCGCACCTGGCCGGTGCTGCGGTATGCGCAGGCTCCCCGCGCGGCGCTTCTCGGGTCCGCTGTTGCCGGGCTGATCGGTGCAGTGACGTTGGTGGACAACATGTTCGGTGTGCTGATCACCGCCCTGGCCGTCGTGGGCGTTGTGCTCGCAGCGCGCAGAGGCAGGCTCACGCGGTGGGAATGGGCGGGGGTGGCAGGAGTGCTGGCATTGGCGAGCGTGTCGGTACTGCGCGAGGCCGAGTGGATCGTGACGATGTCGACGACGCTCGCCATCGTGGTCGCGGTGGTGGTCCTCTCTCGTGCCTGGACATGGACGGGAATCGCACTCGGCGCTCTGGTGCCGGCCTTTCTGCCGGTGCGCGTGGCTCGGTGGACCCGACGCGGAGCCGGTTCGATCGATCTGGAAGGGCCACGGCCGGTGCGGATCGGCATGGTCTGCATTGTCACGATCGCGCTGCTCGTCGTGTTCGCGGCGTTGTTCGGTGCGGCCGACAAGCGTTTTGCGGATGCGCTGAGTGCGGTGACACCCGAGTTCGATGCCGCGTCCGTCGTCGGGCGCATTGTCGTTTTCGTTCTCACCGCAGCAGGTGCGCTCGCCGTCGCCTACGTCGCGCTGCATCCGCCTCGGTTCGATCGGCTCGCACCGTCGCCGCGTCGAACAGTGCAGTTGTGGGAGTGGATGGTTCCGCTCGGGGCGGTGGTGGCCCTGTTTGCCGTGTTCGTGGGGTTTCAGGTGCCGACGTTGTTCGGCGGGCAGGGACACGTCCTCACCACCGAGGGTCTGACCAATGCCGAATACGCCCGACAGGGCTTCTGGCAATTGCTCGCGGTCACGGTACTGACACTGCTCGTCATCGCTGTGACGGTCGCGAAGGCTCGACGAGAAGACCGGGGAGATCGCATCGCACTGCGGGCGTTGCTCGGAGCGCTGTGCCTGCTGTCGTCGGTGATCGTTGCGTCGGCCCTGCATCGAATGTCGTTGTACGAGCAGCAGTACGGCTACACGACGCTCAGGTTGTTCGTCACGGCTGTCGAGTGGTGGCTGGGATCGGTGTTCGTACTGGTTCTGGTGTCGGGCGTGCGGATGTCGGGGCGCTGGCTACCGAGAGCCGTGGGCGTCGGTGCAGTTCTGACCGTGCTCGCGCTGGCCGCCCTGAACCCGGATGCGTACATCGCTCGGCACAACGTCGATCGCTTCGAGCAGACCGGACGCATCGATACGTCCTACGTGGGTGGGTTGTCGGCCGACGCCGACGCGGAGCTCGACCGACTGCCGAAGTACGTGCGTCCGTGTGTACGGGCCCGCGGTCCGGTCATCGTCGGCGACACCTGGCACCTGTGCACGGACCCATCGGTATCTGTACCCTGAGCAACGACTCGGGTTCAGTGACACATCAGGGAGGTGCGCGATGCGATACCAGAGCATGGTCGTCACCTCGCTGCTTCTCGTGGCGCTGCACCTGACGATGCCGACCGCAACCGCAGATTTCGCCCTGCTTCTCGTTGCGGCACTGACGACGCTGATGCTGCTCGCGCACCGCGTCGATGTTCCGGCACTGCTGCGCCTGCTGCCGATTATCGGCCCCGCCTCAGAGGAACGCCACCGTCGAGGTGCGTTCCGGCGTCAACATCGACCGGATGCGCCTGGACGCCCGCAGCCGCGCGCGCCCGGTATGCCGGTGGGGGCACTGTAGCTCGAAAGTTCCCCCACGCCTTCGCAACCCGTTGTCCGCGAGGCTGTCACGAGGAACCGAAGATGCTCGATTCTCGACCTGTCCACATGGCGATTCGACGCTACGCCGGGACGCTGGTCGGCGTCCTGGCCGTCCTGCTCGTCGTCTTTGCCGTCGTCGACGCCCAACCCGCCGCACAGATAGCGATGTTCGGTGCGCTGGTCGCGGCGTCCCTGGTCGTGCTCGGTGCGCCGTCCGACCTTGCACTGATCGCACCGCTGTCGTCGTGCGCTGCAGGCGCCGACGGGCGGCGACTTCGGGGATCGTTCCGCCGGCAACAGCAACCCGATGCGCCAGGTCGCCCCATGCCCAGAGCACCCGGTCCGGTCCGTGGACCGGACCGGTGGCTCCTCTTCGTCTGAGCCACTGCGAGATCCGGTCGAGACGCCAACCGACCGACTTCTCTCACAGTGAGGTGCTCCACCATGCTCGATTTCGTCTACTATCCCGTCTCCGCCGTGCTGTGGTTCTGGCACCGAGTCTTCGGGTCCGTGCTCGGCCCCGACAATGGTGTCGCCTGGGCCCTGGCGGTGATATTCCTGGTGTTCACACTTCGGGCGCTGCTGATCAAGCCGTTCGTCGGCCAGATTCGTTCGCAGCTCGCCATGAAGAGGCTCCGACCACAGATCGAGGCCGTACAGAAGAAATACTCCGGGGACCGTGCTCGGCAGGCCGCCGAGATTCGGAAGTTGCAGCAGGAGCACGGTTTCAACCCGTTGATGGGGTGCCTGCCCCTGCTGGCGCAGGGCCCGGTTTTCATCGGTCTGCTGCACGTGCTGCGCTCGTTCAATCGAACCGGAACCGGATTCGGTCATCTGGGTATGACGGCGCAGGAGAATGCGAACACTGCGAATTACGTATTCGGCACCGCCGATGTGCAGTCCTTTCTCGACGCACGCCTGTTCGGCGCGCCGATCTCTGCGGCCGTCAACAGTTCTCGGGAGGTGCTCGAGGCCTTCGGTCCGTTCGGTGGAGTGCCGTCGGTGTGGAGCATCGCGTTCGTGGCGGTCCCGTTGATGATCGTCGCTGCGGTGGCCACGCACATGAACTCGCGGGCGTCCGTCGCCCGGCAGGACGCAGCGGCGCTCGCCAACCCACAGACCGCGATCATGAACAAGCTCGTGCTCTGGGTGTTCCCGGCGGGCGTACTCGTCGGCGGGCCGGTGCTTCCGGTCGCGGTGTTGTTGTACTGGGTGAGCAACAACATCTGGACCTATGCCCAACAGCACCTCGTCTACCGACGCATCGACCGAGAACCGAGTATCTCGCCGGAGGTCACATCGGTGGTCACCGCCCCGAAACCAGGGGCAAAGCCGAGGCGACGGTAGGAGCCTGCGGGAACGACCTCGATGTGCAGCCCACGTCCCGTGTGTCGGTGGGCTCCGCTACCGTCGTCGGCGTGCCGATCACTGTCTCCACTGTCAACGTCAACGGAATTCGCGCTGCTGTTCGCAAGGGCATGCTGCCGTGGCTCGAGGCCACCGATGCCGAGGTCATCTGCTTGCAGGAAACCCGCGCCAACGACGGGGAACTGACCAAGGCGCTGGCCCCGGCCCTCGATGCGGGCTGGCATCTGGCCTCGGCGGAGCCGTCCGCGAAAGGCCGCAACGGGGTGGCCTTGCTGTCGAAGGCGGCTCCCGATGCCATTCGTACCGGTATAGGGGCCGTCGAGTTCGCCGATGCCGGTCGCTACATCGAAGCCGACTTCGGCGACGTCACCGTGGCCAGCCTGTATCTACCATCGGGCGAGGTGGGTACCGAGCGTCAGGACGAGAAGGAACGTTTCATGGCGGCGTTCGCGAAGTACCTGGCGAAGACGGCCAAGTCCGCGAAGTCCGAGAATCGCGATGTGGTGGTCTGCGGCGATTGGAACATCGCCCACACCGAGGCCGATCTGAAGGCATGGAAGACCAACCGGAAGAACTCCGGCTTTCTGCCCGAGGAACGGGAGTGGGTGTCGCGGTTGCTCGCCGAGAAGGCCCCGTGGACCGATGTCGTCCGGGCGTTGCACCCGGGTGTCGAGGGTCCGTACAGCTGGTGGTCCTACCGCGGCAAGGCCTTCGACAACGACGCCGGCTGGCGGATCGACTATCAGTTGGCCACCAGTGATCTGGCCGAGCGTGCCAAGGAAGCGATCACCGAGCGGGCCGAGGCGTACGACCAGCGATGGTCCGATCATGCTCCGGTAACCGTGCGCTATCGCTAGAGCGGAGCCTGCGGGTGACGATCTCGGCAGGCAGGAAGTGGGCGTCGATGGGGTCGTGAAAAGATTGCATCATGTCTTCTTCCGACTCCATCGACACTCCGCAGGGTCCGCGTCGGCGGGTGCTCTCCGGCATCCAACCGACTGCCGATTCGTTCCATCTCGGTAACTACCTGGGTGCGGTGCGGAACTGGGTGGAGTTGCAGGACGAGTTCGATGCGTTCTACTTCATCCCGGACCTGCATGCGATCACCGTGCCGCAGGATCCCAAGGAGCTTCGTCGCCGTACCCGTGTGGCCGCAGCGCAGTTGCTCGCCGTGGGCATCGATCCGGAGAAGTCGACGCTGTTCGTGCAGAGTCAGGTGCCCGAGCATGCACAGTTGGCGTGGGTTCTGAACTGCATCACCGGATTCGGTGAAGCTGCGCGGATGACGCAGTTCAAGGACAAGTCCGCCAAGCAGGGTCGCGATCACACCAGCGTCGGACTGTTCACCTATCCGATTCTGCAGGCCGCCGACATCCTGCTCTATCGGCCGAATCTGGTGCCCGTGGGTGAGGATCAGCGGCAGCACCTCGAGTTGACTCGCGATCTGGCACAGCGTTTCAACACGCGGTTCAAGAAGACGTTCGTCGTGCCCGATGCGCACATCATCAAGGGCACCGCGAAGATCTTCGATCTGCAGGATCCCACCGCGAAGATGAGCAAGTCCTCGTCGAATCCGGCGGGCATCGTCAACATCCTCGACGATCCGAAGGTGTCGGCGAAGAAGATTCGTTCGGCCGTGACGGACAACGAACGCGACATCGTGTTCGATCCGGAGAACAAGGCGGGCGTCAGCAACCTGCTGGTGATTCAGTCTGCCCTGTCGGGCGCGAGCATCGACGATCTGGTTGCCGGGTACGCAGGTAAGGGGTACGGCGACCTCAAGTCCGACACCGCCGACGTTCTGACCGAGTTCGTCGTTCCCCTGCGGGAGCGGATGGACGGGTTCATGGCCGATGTGGCCGAACTCGATCGCATCCTCGCGGCCGGTGCGGATCGAGCCAGGGAAGTGGCGAGTCGAACGCTCGCTCAGGTCTACGACAGGGTGGGTTTCCTGCCGCCGGGTGCATAGCATCTACGGCACACCGCGGCGACACGATCCGACAGCAGGCGACGACAGCGAGAAGGTGAGTGCCATGCCAGATTTCAAGGCGATCCTCGAAGACCGGCGCAAACGGTGGCCCTGGCTCGATCACACTGTTGTTGCGGCACAGCGGTATCAGGGTCAGAAGGGCGATTACTACGCGGCAGGCATGACGTACTTCAGTGTGTTGGCCTTGTTCCCACTGCTGATGGTCGCGTTCGCGATCGCTGGATTCGTGCTGGTGAATCAGCCCGAGTGGCTTGCCGAGATCCAGTCGCAGATTGCCGAGAACGTTCCCGGCAGCTTCGGCGAGACGATCAATTCGCTGATCCAGACGGCCATCGAGTCGCGGACCAGTGTCGGCATCATCGGTCTGCTCGGTGCCTTGTATGCGGGTCTCGGTTGGATCGCGAACCTGCGCGAGGCATTGACCGCCATGTGGGAGAGCCAGCACGAGCAGGGTGGATTTCTGGCTACCAAGGCCAAGGATTTCGCTGCGCTGCTGGGGCTGGGGACCGCGCTGGTGCTGTCGTTGGCGTTGTCGGCACTGGCCGGAGGTGGGCTGATGCGCAGCATTCTCGAGTGGGCCAATCTCGATTCCGTCCCGGGAGTGGGCGTGGCCCTGCGCGTCTTCTCGATTCTTCTCGCGCTTGCGGGCACCTGGGCGTTGTTCACCTGGGTGATCTCGCGTCTGCCGCGCGAGCCGGTCTCGTGGCACAGCGCAGCGAAAGGAGCCTTGCTCGCTGCCGTCGGGTTCGAGATCTTCAAGCAGCTCGGTGCCATCTACCTGGCCTCGGTGACGAGTGGCCCAGCAGGGGTGGTCTTCGGACCCATCATCGGTCTGCTGGTGTTCGTGTTCACCACGTCACGGCTGGTGCTGTTCTCCACGGCGTTCGCTGCGACCACTCGCGAAAGCCTCGCCGAGGCGCATGTTCCGGCACCGGAGCCGGCGGTGATCAACACCAGGGTCGAGGTCAGCGAAGGGCCGGGTGTGACGGGGGGTCTGGCGCTGGTGGGTGCCGGTGCCCTCGCCGCTCTCGGCGTCGCAGGATTGCGCAACAGACGCCGCTGATCGGATCGCGATCGCCCTGTCGGTCGAGCCGGCTCAGCGGTTGCGTGACAGCCGTCGAGCTCCCCACAGCAGCCCGATCACCACGATCGAACCGATGACACCGATCGCGATGCGAACGACGGTGTCGCCTTGGGCCTGCATCTCCGACTGGCGGGAGCTCGACCCGGACGCCGATGCGGGCGGCTGGGCGAGCGTCGGACCGGCCGCGGGCGTGCGCGTACTCGTCACCGCGGATGTCGATCGCGGCTCCACGAGTTCGCCGACGCCGCGGCCGGAATCGAGCGCGAACCCGTAGTCCAACAGGCGGGCCGCCTGCTCCCACGGCCGGATCGGCAACACGTCACCCTTCATGATCGTCACGACCAGACGCCTGCCGCCCCGCTCTGCTCCTGCGACGAATGTCTGGCGCGCATCGTCGGTGTACCCGGTCTTGCCGCCGAGAGCTCCCTCGTAGTTGTAGAGCAGCTGATTGTCGTTGGAGAGGGCGAACCCGGGTCGGTCTTGGTCGTCCGGGATCGTTGGGTCCCTCGGGTAGCCGGGAAACTGAACGGTTTCGGTCGAAATCAATTGCGCGAAGGTCGGATTTCGCATGGCCGCGCGGTAGATCAACGCCAGGTCGTAGGCCGAGCTCGCCATGCCGGGACCGTCGAGACCGGACGGCGTGGCGGTGCGCGTGTCGAGCGCACCCAGTTCTGCGGCCTTGGCATTCATTTTGTCCACGGTGGCCGCTTTCCCGCCCAACTGCCTGGACAACGCGTGTGCTGCATCGTTTCCCGATGCCATCACCAGACCCTGCATCAATTCGAGATTGGTGTAGACACCGTTCTTCCCGATGCCGACGGCACTGCCCTCGGCGTCGGCGTCCTCTGCGGTCGCGGTGATACGAGAGTTCAAATCCAGCTCGTCGAGGGCGACGATCGCAAGCAGCACCTTGATAGTGCTCGCCGGCCGGTACCGACCGTGCGGATCCTTGGCGGCCAGTACTGAGCCGGAGTCCATGTCGGCCACCACGAACCCGGTGGCCGAGATATCGGCAGGCAACGGGGGAGCCCCGTCCGGCAGCACCGCCCCACATTCGGCGAGCCGGTCGCCGCCGACGGCCTCGGCGGGAATCGGGAGTGGTTGCGGGGCAGTGCTTCCAGGTGCCGGTACCTCGGACAGATCGATCGCCGGGGGCGGTGACGCGGCGAACGGGCAGCTGTCGGTGTCCGGCGTCGTGAACGGCGGTGTCGTCGTCGGAACCGGAGGCTCGGCGGCCGGCTGTGCCAGGGCAGGTCCAGCACCGATTCCGACGAGCGCAATCGATACCGCACATACAGCCGCGAAACTTCTGATCCTTTTCATCGCGAATCACCATAGGCGCTCGGGGGTCGGTCGACGTGGCGACCCACCGGCGAGCATCACCCGAACCACCCTGGTTCTCGTCCCGACATCGTCACCGGCAACGGACGAACGTCGACCCACGAGCCCGTCGCGAGTATGAGAACTCGCTCATGTTGTGCTCCTTCGCTTCTCACGTTCGACCGCGATCGTTGAGTCATCACCGAAACGGTGGCCCACAGAACTCGGATCGAAGGAGCAGACATGAGAATGCCAGGAAAGTTCATGATCGTCGGTGCAGCAGCCGTTGTCGTCACCCTCGGAAGCGTCGGCGCACTCGCGATCGCCGACGACGACCCCACCCAGCAGCGCCCGTCCTCGATCTCGGTGGAACAGCCTCTGCCGGAGGCAGATTCGGCTCCGAACCCGCCGGCAGCTCCCCAGCAGCCCGAGCCGACCCAGATCCCGGACGACCGCTACGACGACGACTGGGACGACCGCAACGACGACTGGGACGACCGCAACGACGATCTGAACGGTCGTGACGACGACTGGGACGATCGCAACGACGATCTGAAAGGTCGTGACGACGACCGCAACGACGATCTGGACGACGACCGGGACGACCGCAACGACGACCTCGACGACGATCTGGACGACGACGATCTGGAAGATGACAACGACGACAACGATCGGGACGACTGATACTCGATCGGTGGCGTCGGCACCGGCCGACGCCACTCATGTCTCGGACAGTCGGTATCCCATGCCGCGGACGGTCTCGATTCGTGCGGCACCGAATTTCGCTCGGAGGTAGCGGACGTAGACGTCGACGACATTCGATCCAGGGTCGAAGTCGTAGCCCCACACCTGCGACAGGAGTTGCTCTCGTGAGAGGACCTGTCCGGGGTGGCGCATGAAGGTTTCGGCCAGGGCGAACTCGCGGGCGGACAGGTCGACGGTGCGGTCTCCCACCACGGCCCGCCGGGTACGCAGGTCGAGGGTGAGGTCGGCGACCGCGAGCTGAGTGGTGTCGACGGTTCGTTTGGTGCCCAGGCGAACTCGGATGCGCGCCAGCAGTTCCTCGAATCGGAACGGCTTCGCCATGTAGTCGTCGGCACCGGTCTCGAGACCGGACACCACGTCCTGGACGCTGTCGCGTGCGGTCAACACGATCACCGGTATCTCGCACTGCTCTCCGCGCAGTCGCTGCAGTACCTCGAAACCGTCCATGATCGGCAGGCCGATGTCGAGTACCACCAGATCGAAGTCACCGCTGCGGGCGTGTTCGTACGCGGACCTGCCGTCGGAGACCGTCGTCGTGCTGAAACCGCTCGCCCTGAGCCCCTTGTGGACGAACGAAGCGATCCGGGGTTCGTCTTCGGCGATCAGGATGCGGGCCATGGTCGATCCTTCTGTGGGGGAGGGGAATCGGGCAGGGGAATCGTGATGGTGAACGTGGCCCCGTGCCCCGGAGCGCTGCCGACACTGACTCGCCCACGGTGGGCCTGTGCGATGGCGGTGACGATGGACAATCCGAGCCCCGCACCCTCGGTGCGTCTGGTTCCGTTGCGGCCGCGGGCGAAGCGCTCGAAGATTCGTTCCTGCTCGTCACGCTCGATTCCCGGGCCGGAGTCGGTGACCCAGAAGCGGATGTCACCGTCGGACAGTTGCGATCCGATGCCGACACGACCGCCGGGGATCGTGTGGTGAGTTGCGTTGTCCGCCAACGCCAGCAGTGCCTGGGTCAGTCGTTGCGCATCCAGCGGCGCGTGGACCGTTGCGCTCGCCTCCAGCGCCCATTCCCGGTCGGCGAGGGTGGTCACCTTCTCGAACACGCTTCGAGTGAGGGCGTCGACATCGGTGTCCACCGGCGTGACGAAGCTCGTCTGGTCGGCCCGGGTGAGCAACAACAGGTCGGCGACGAGTCGATTCATCCGATCGAGTTCGTCGTCGACGAGCGCGACGGTATCTCGAACGTCGGCGGGGTCCCCGTGGTCGAGCACGTCGAGATGACCTCGAACGATGGTGATGGGAGTGCGGAGCTCGTGGCCGGCGTCGTCGAGGAATCGGCGCTGACTCGCCGCGCCGGACTCGATGCGGTCGAGCATCGAGTTCAGGGTGTCGATCAGGTCTGCGATGTCGTCGCCTGGACCCGTCGTTCTGGCGTCGGTGATTCGGCCGGACAGGTCGGTCTCGGTGATCGTTCTGGCGGTGGCGGCGATGTGTCTGATCGGCGACATGATGCGGCCCGCGACGAACCATGCCCCTACTGCGGCCAGCACCGAGGTGACGCCACCGACGACGAGCATCAGGGTCGCGGTCTCGTCGGCCGAGGCGCGTTCCTGATCGGCGAAGTAGGCGGCGACCACGACGCCCGGCACCGGGTCGCCCGCCAGCGAGACCGGCACCGCGAGGTACACCACTTCGCCTGCCGCGCTCGAATACGAACCCTCGACCGGTGCGGTGACGGAGCCGACCTCGGCGGTGAAGCCGGTGTCGTCGGACAGTCGCACCGGTGCCTGCTGCCTGCTCTGTACGGCGAACGCACCGTCCACGTAACCCAGGAACTTCTCGTTGGGGCGGGCGAGGTTGTAGGTGATCACCACGCGGAGAACGTCGTTGATGTCGTCGAACGGTGCGCCGGTTCCCGGATCGACGCCTGCGTCGGTGAGGGTGGTGAACTCGGCGATCTCGGTGCGCAGAGATTCGCGCATGCGATTGTCGGTCGCGCGGATCATCAGCAGCCAGGTGGTGACGGTGACGGCCGCGAGAGATGCCAGCACCAACAGCAGTACCCACGAGAAGATCCTGCTCCGAGCGCTCGTCGGGCGCAGGGCGAGCAGTCGCGTCCGCATCACGTGGTCGGTCTCGCAGCAGGGTCAGTCGTCGTCATCGTCATCCCAGTCGTCGTCGAAGTCATCGTCCCAGTCGGCAGGCGGCAGCGGCGGTGGGGGCACGAATCCGTCCGGTGCCACCGGCTGTGGCGCGGGGGTGGGGGCGCTACTGGGCGCGGCGCCGCCCGGTCCCGGTGCAGGGGGAACGGACCCCGGAGTACCCGGGGCGGATTGCACGGGTGCAGCGGGTGCAACGATGGGTGCGGGCAACGGGCTCTGCTCGCCCGTCGATCGAGTCGTCAGCACTGCTGCGACGAGCACGGCGAGGGTGAGCAGTCCCAGGGCCGAGACGATGATGGTTCGCACACGGACGAGTCTGATGACGGCGGATTGTGGCCACGTGAATCGGAGATGAGAGTTCTCTCATGTCCGAGGTCCGGTGCTGCGCACGCCGGTTTCGTCGCCTGACGAATAATCGTCGAAGATGCGTGGCGGGTACCGATCGTTTCTTACAGTGATCAGGTCGGCGGGGTGGATTCGTCGGTCGTTCGAGAGCCGGTTGTTGGAAAGGGAAGTGCAATGAGGTTTCGGCAAAGGCGCGGGCCGATCGCGATCGGAGCGGTCTGTGCGGTCGCGGCTCTGACCGTCGCTGCCTGTTCGAGCACCGGCGGTGCTCCTCGCTCCTCCGACGACGGAAACAACGCGGGCGTGGCCGACACGCCGTCGGCAACGATCGCGATGATCACGCACGAGGTTCCCGGCGACACGTTCTGGGATCTGGTGCGCAAAGGTGCCGAGGCCGCCGCGGCCAAGGACAACATCGAACTGCGCTACTCGGCAGATCCGGAGGCACCCAACCAGGCCAACCTCGTCCAGAGCGCGATCGATTCCCGGGTCGACGGCATCGCGGTCACCCTGGCCAAGCCCGACGCGATGGCACCCTCGGTCGAGACGGCAACCGCCGCAGGCATTCCGGTGGTCGCATTCAATTCCGGTTACGACTCCTGGAAGAACATGGGAGTGCAGCAGTACTTCGGTCAGGACGAGACCATCGCCGGACAGGCTGCAGGGGCTCGCCTCACCGAGGACGGTGCACGAAAGACCCTGTGCATCATTCAAGAGCAGGGTGCCGTGGCACTCGAGGCTCGCTGCGCCGGGGTCAGGCAGGGCTTCACCGGTGGCACCACCGAGATCCTGAACGTCAACAGCAAGGACATGCCGTCCGTCGAGTCGACCATCACGGCCAAGTTGCAGCAGGACCCGAGCATCGACCACGTCATCGCGCTGGCCGCTCCGATCGCTCTGACGGCCGTGCAGTCCAAGAACAATGCGGGCAGCGACGCCACGATCGTCACGTTCGACACCAATGCCGCACTCGTCGATGCGATCGAGTCGGGCGACGTGGCGTGGGCCATCGATCAGCAGCCGTACCTGCAGGGTTACCTGGCGATCGACTCGCTGTGGCTCTACCTCAACAACGGCAACACCATCGGTGGCGGTACCCCGGTGCTGACCGGTCCCGCGTTCATCGACACGACCAATATCGGCGCGGTCGCCGAGTACGCCCGAAACGGCACACGCTGAGTGCGTCGCCTCGGCGCGGAAGGAATCTCATGTCCACACAGGCCGATCCGGCTCTGTCCGAACACACCGTGACAGCGGACGAGCGGGTCAAGAAGCAGAAGCCGTTGCAGCGGTTACTGATTCGCCCGGAGGTCGGGGCGCTGTTCGGCGCGGTCGCCATCTTCGTCTTCTTCTGCATCGTGGCACCGCCGTTTCGGTCGCCCGAGGCTCTCGCCACCGTGCTGTACGCGTCCTCGACCATCGGCATCATGGCGATCGGTGTCTCGCTGTTGATGATCGGCGGTGAATTCGACCTCTCCACCGGGGTTGCGGTGACGTTCTCCTCGATCATGGCCTCCATGCTGGCCTACAACCTGCATCTGAACGTCTGGACCGGCTCGGCGCTGGCGCTGGTGCTGGCACTGGCGGTCGGGTTCTTCAACGGATACCTGGTGATGACGACCAGAATTCCGTCGTTCCTGATCACACTGGCGTCGTTCCTGATGCTCACCGGCATCAATCTCGCCGTCACCAAGCTCGTCACCGGCCAGGTCGCCACTCCGTCCATCTCGGACATGGAGGGATTCGACTCGGCCAGGGCGGTCTTCTCGTCCTCGTTTTCGCTGCTGGGGGTCTCGGTCCGCATCACCGTCGTCTGGTGGATCGTGTTCACCCTCGCCGCGACCTGGGTGCTGATGAAGACCCGTACCGGTAACTGGATCTTCGCTGTCGGCGGCAACCAGGAATCGGCCCGTGCGGTCGGTGTCCCGGTCACTCGGGTCAAGATCGGCTTGTTCATGTTCGTCGGATTCTGCGCCTGGTTCGTCGGCATGCACCTGTTGTTCGCCTTCGACACCGTTCAGTCCGGTCAGGGCGTGGGCAACGAGTTCCTCTACATCATCGCCGCCGTGATCGGCGGATGCCTGCTCACCGGTGGATACGGCACGGCCGTCGGTGCGTTCATCGGAGCGTTCATCTTCGGCATGACCAACCAGGGCATCGTCTATGCAGGCTGGAACCCTGACTGGTTCAAGTTCTTCCTCGGCGCGATGCTGCTGTTCGCAGTGATCGCGAACAGCTCCTTCCGCAACTACGCGGCGAAAAGGTGACCATGACGTCCTCGGACAACACGCCCCTCATCGAACTGAAGGGCGTGGGCAAGAGCTACGGCAACATCATCGCGCTGCGCGGGATAGACCTCCGCGTCGGTGCCGGTGAGGTCACCTGCGTCCTCGGTGACAACGGCGCAGGCAAGTCCACTCTGATCAAGATCATGTCCGGGCTGCACAAGCAGTCGGAGGGGGAACTGCTCGTCGACGGCACCGCAACCACGTTCGGCTCGCCCAAGCAGGCAGTCGACCAGGGCATCGCCACGGTCTACCAGGACCTCGCCGTCGTCTCCCTGATGCCGGTGTGGCGCAACTTCTTTCTCGGTCAGGAGCTGCGCAGGGGCAAGGTCTTCAAGACCCTCGACACCAACGCGATGCGCGCGAGAACCATCGACGAACTCCGCAAGATGGGTATCGATCTGCCCGATGTCGATGCCCCCATCGGCTCACTGTCCGGTGGCCAACGTCAGTGCGTGGCCATCGCTCGGGCCATCTTCTTCGGTGCCCGAGTACTCATTCTCGACGAGCCGACCGCCGCTCTCGGCGTCAAACAGTCCGGCATGGTTCTCCGGTACATCTCGGCGGCCAGGGAGAAAGGCTTCGGCGTCGTGTTCATCACTCACAATCCGCATCACGCGTACATGGTCGGAGATCACTTCGTCCTCCTCGATCGTGGACGTCAGACGTTGGACTGTGCGCACGAGGACATCTCGCTCGACGACCTCACCACAGAGATGGCGGGCGGCGACGAATTGGCGACCCTCTCCGACGAACTACGTCGCTGACATCTCGGGGCGGCGGTTGCATGCGTGAGAATCGGGCGCGGCGGGTAGAAGTTCGGTAGCGGTGCCCGACGGAGGCACCAGACGAAGGAGCCGAACATGAGCGAGCACGAGCCCCTCGGACCACTGTCGCCGGACTTTCTCGAATCCGATTTCTACGGGTACCAGAGCATGCTCGACGACACCGAGACCGAGGTGGTCCTGCGTACCCGCCGGTTCCTGCAGGACGAGGTCGCGCCGCGGGCGAACGAATTCTGGGAGAAGGCCACCTCTCCGGTGCACCTGATGCCGAAGATCGCCGAACTCGAGATCGCCGGTCTCGGCTACGCGTTCGATGATCGCAAGGCCTCACGCAAGCTGCTCACCGGCTGGCTCGAAATGGAGTTTGCCCGGGTCGATCCGTCCACGGGAACGATGTTCAGCGTGCACAGTTCGCTGGCGATGAGCAGTATCTCGATTCTCGGGTCCGAGGAGCAGCGCGAACGATGGTTGCCCGCCATGCGCCGAATGGAGAAGATCGGCGCGTTCGGACTGTCCGAACCGCACGGTGGCTCCGACGTCGCAGGCGGACTCGAGACCACAGCTCGCCTCGACGGTGATCACTGGATCCTCAACGGTAGCAAGCGCTGGATCGGAAACGCCACCTTCGCAGACCTGACCATCGTGTTCGCCAAGGACGAGGCCGACGGCGAGGTCAAGGGTTTTGTCGTCGAGCGAGACTTCGAGGGGTTCCGGGCGGAGAAGATCGAGGGCAAGTATTCGCTCCGCGCCGTCGAGAACGCCGACATCCATCTGGAGAACTGCCGAGTCCCGGTCGCCAACAAGCTGGCCGACGCCAACTCGTTCGCCGACACCGCGAAGGTGCTCCGTCTGACCCGCGGAGGAGTGGCGTTCCAGGCGGTAGGCGTGATGATGGGCGCGTACGAGCGGGCGGTGGCCTATGCGCGCGAACGCGAACAGTTCGGATCCCCGATCGCGTCGTTCCAGCTGATCTCCGACCTGATCGCCCGCATGACGGCCAACATCACCGCCTCGCTCGGGATGGCGATCCGTGTCTCTCAGTTGCAGGGCAACGGCGTCCACCACGACGAGCATGCGGCGCTCGCGAAGACGTTCTGTACGACGCGGCTGCGCGAGGTGGTCGGCTGGGCCCGAGAGATTCTGGGCGGCAACGGAATTCTCATCGAGCACGACGTCATCAGGTTCTTCGCCGACGCCGAGGCCCTGTACTCCTACGAGGGAACCGCGCAGATCAACAACCTGATCGTCGGCCGGGGAGTGACGGGCTTCGGCGCGTTCGTCTGACCGACGAACGCCGAGCGCCCCTTCGCGTGTGCGAAGGGGCGCTCGGCGTCGGTGCGAGACGGTCAGCGTGCGAAGAGCAGCGCGCGCTTGACTTCCTGGATGGCCTTGGTCACCTGAATGCCGCGAGGGCACGCGTCGGTGCAGTTGAAGGTGGTGCGGCAGCGCCACACACCCTCGACGTCGTTGAGGATGTCCAGACGCTCGGTTGCACCCTCGTCACGGCTGTCGAAGATGAACCGGTGCGCGTTGACGATGGCGGCCGGACCGAAGTAGCTGCCATCGCTCCAGAACACGGGGCACGAGGTGGTGCAGCACGCGCACAGGATGCACTTGGTGGTGTCGTCGAACCGGGCGCGGTCCGCTGCGGACTGGATCCGCTCACGCGTCGGCTCGTTACCCGTCGTCATCAGAAACGGCTTCACGGCGCGGAAGGCGTCGAAGAAGGGTTCCATGTCGACGATGAGGTCCTTCTCCACCGGCAGACCCTTGATGGGCTCGATGGTGATGTTCAGCGTCTTCGACGAGTCCTTGGGGAGCATGTCGCGCATGAGCACCTTGCAGGCGAGACGGTTGACACCGTTGATACGCATCGCGTCGCTGCCGCAGACTCCGTGTGCGCACGAGCGACGGAACGTGAGCGTGCCGTCCAGGTAGCCCTTCACGTACAGCAGCAGGTTGAGCAGACGGTCGGTGGCCAGGGTGGGGACCTGGAAGGTGTCCCAGCGCTGACCGTCACCGCTCTCGGGATTGAAGCGCGCGATCTTGAGGTTGACCATCACCGCGCCCTCGGGGACGGGCGGCACATCGGACTCGTTGGACTTCTTGTCCAGGGTGGGTGCGCTCATATCAGTACTTCCGCTCCATCGGCTCGTAGCGGGTTTGGATTACCGGCTTGTAATCCAAGCGGATCTCGGTGAGCAGACCTTCGCCCTCTTTGTAGGCCATGGTGTGCTTCATGTACTCGGCGTCGTTGCGCTCGGGGTAGTCCTCGCGAGCGTGTCCGCCGCGCGATTCCTTGCGGTTGAGTGCGCCGACGACCGTGACCTCCGCCATTTCGAGCAGGAAGCCGAGTTCGATGGCCTCGAGCAGGTCGCTGTTGTAGCGCTTGCCCTTGTCCTCGACGGTGATCTTGTTGTACCGCTCCTTGAGGGCGCGGACATCCTTGAGCGCCGTCTCGAGACGCTCTTCCGTACGGAACACCGATGCGTTGTTGTCCATCGACTGCTGCATCTCGGTACGGATGTCGGCTGCGCGCTCGTGGCCGTGATCGGAGAGGATCAGCTCCAGCCAGTCCTGCACCATCTTCGCCGGCTCCTCGGGGAGCGGGGTGAAGTCCACCGAGTTCGCGTACTCGGCGGCGGCGATGCCGGCACGGCGCCCGAAGACGTTGATGTCGAGCAACGAGTTGGTGCCGAGACGGTTGGCTCCGTGCACGGAGACGCAGGCGCACTCGCCGGCCGCGTAGAGACCGGGAACGATGTCCTCGTTGTTGCGCAGAACCTCGCCGCGGATCTTGGTGGGGATGCCACCCATGACGTAGTGGCACGTCGGGTAGACGGGCACCGGCTCCTTGACGGGGTCGACACCGAGGTACGTGCGGGAGAACTCCATGATGTCCGGGAGCTTCTCGTCGAGAACTTCCTCGGGGATGTGCGTGACGTCGATGTAGACGTAGTCCTTGTTCGGGCCGCCGCCGCGTCCTTCGAGCACCTCGAGCACCATCGAGCGCGCGACGATGTCGCGGGGCGCGAGGTCCTTGATGGTCGGTGCGTAGCGCTCCATGAAGCGTTCGCCCGACTCGTTTCGCAGGATGCCGCCCTCGCCACGTACGGCCTCGGAGATGAGGATGCCCAGGCCTGCGAGACCTGTCGGGTGGAACTGGTGGAATTCCATGTCCTCCAAGGGAAGACCCTTGCGGAACACGATGCTCATTCCGTCACCGGTGAGGGTGTGGGCATTGGAGGTGGTTTTGTAGATCCGGCCCGAGCCGCCGGTGGCGAAGATGATCGACTTCGCGTGGAAGATGTGCAGCTCACCGGTGGAGAGCTCGTAGGCGATGATGCCGGTTGCGACGGGACCGTCGTCGGTCTCGGTCAGACACAGATCCAGTGCGTAGAACTCGTTGTAGAACTCGACGTCGTGCTTGACGCAGTTCTGGTAGAGCGTCTGCAGAATCATGTGGCCGGTGCGGTCGGCTGCGTAGCACGCACGACGGACCGGAGCCTTGCCGTGGTCACGGGTGTGACCACCGAAGCGTCGCTGATCGATCTTGCCCTCGGGCGTCCGGTTGAACGGAAGACCCATCTTCTCGAGGTCGAGAACTGCGTCGATGGCTTCCTTGGCCATGATCTCCACCGCGTCCTGGTCGGCGAGGTAGTCGCCGCCCTTGACGGTGTCGAACGTGTGCCACTCCCAGTTGTCTTCCTCGACATTGGCCAGTGCGGCACACATGCCACCCTGAGCTGCGCCGGTGTGCGAGCGCGTGGGGTAGAGCTTGGTCAGTACGGCTGTCCGAGCACGGGGTCCGGCCTCGATCGCAGCACGCATACCGGCACCGCCTGCGCCGACGATCAGTACGTCGTAACGATGTTCCTGCATGTAAGCGTCAGTGTCCTTAGCTCGCCGTGATGTTGGGATCGAACGTGAAGATGACGTAGGTGCCGACGCCCATGATGAGGATCATCGACAGCACCAGCAGCGTGGTCAGCCAGAAACGCGTCGAGTCCTTGCGGGAGTAGTCCGCGATGATCGTGCGCAGTCCGTTGCCGCCGTGCAGCTGCGCCAGCCACAGCATCGTCAGGTCCCAGAACTGCCAGAACGGGCTGGCCCAGCGACCGGCCACGAATGCGAAGTTGATGCGGTGCACACCGTCGTCGAGCATGAGCATGATGAACATGTGGCCCAGCACGAGCACGACGAGTGCCAGGCCGGAGAAGCGCATGAACAGCCATGCGTAGAGCTCGAAGTTGCCCTTGCTCTGGCGCCGCGGCGAACGCGGGTTGGCCAAGCTGGCCGGACGGTCGTAGTTCGTGCCGAGGACCTTCGCCTCGGGACCCTGCGTCGACATCAGTGACCACCCGCCGTGAACATGTTGTAGAAGATTCGTCCCGCGCCGGGGATCATGACGACGAGCCAGACCACTGCGATCGCCCACAGCATCGGCTTCTGGTACTGCGGTCCCTTGGACCAGAAGTCGATCAACATCACGCGGATGCCGTTCAACGCGTGGTACAGCACAGCCGCGACGAGGCCGATCTCCATCAGGCCGACGAGCGGGGTCTTGTAGGTCTCGATGATGGCGTCGTACGTCTCGGGGTTGACCCGAACCATCGCCGTGTCGAGGACGTGGACGAACAAGAAGAAGAACGTCAACACGCCAGTGATGCGGTGCAGAACCCAGGACCACATGCCCGGATCCCCGCGGTACAGAGACCGCTTGCGCTCCTTGACCGGAGCGACTTCCGTCGTGCTACTCATCGAGTGCAATGCCTCCAACGTCGTTGGTGGACGCATCGAGCCCCGGTGGCCGGTCTTGCCTGGCTCGATTTGTCGCGATTCGGCCCTAGTGCTGGTTGTACTAGCCGCTTACTCGAAACTGTAAACCCATTCGAAACACGGAACTAATTCGACTCGAGGTTCGTACGCTGCCGAAATCCGGTGTTAGGTTTGCCTTCCCAATTGCCGCAGCCACTTTCGGCCGGATCTCTGCATCAATTCAGACACCGTGATTGGATGGTTCACCATGAACGAAATCGACTGGAAGACGTTGCGCGACAATGCTCATGAGGCAATGAGCCGTGCCTACGCCCCGTACTCGAACTTTCCGGTCGGAGCCGCAGCTCTGGTGGACGACAATCGGATAGTCACCGGGTGCAATGTGGAAAATGTCTCATACGGTTTGGGGCTGTGTGCGGAGTGCGGGTTGGTCTCGAACCTGCACACGACCGGCGGCGGCAGACTCGTGGCCTTTTCGTGCTGCGATTCCCGACGTGAAATTCTGATGCCGTGCGGGCGATGCCGACAGCTGCTGTACGAGTTCGGCGGCCCGGATCTGCTCGTCGACACCGTCTCGGGACCGGCTCGACTGGCAGAGTTGCTCCCGAATGCTTTCGGCCCCGACAACCTCGACGAAGGACGCGTGAACAACCATGCCTGACGCCGTATCGATCATCAGCGCCAAACGCGACGGGCGGGTTCTCGACGACGAACAGATCGAATGGGTGATCGCGGAGTTCACCCGCGGATCCGTCGCGCCGGAACAGATGTCGGCTCTCGCGATGGCCGTTCTGTGGCGCGGACTGTCGCGTCGCGAGCTCGGTACGTGGACGAACGCGATGATCGCGTCGGGCACACGAATGGACTTCTCGACGCTGCCGCTGCCCACCGTCGACAAACATTCGACCGGTGGTGTCGGAGACAAGATCACGCTGCCGCTGGCTCCGCTCGTCGCCGCCTGCGGGGCCGCTGTGCCGCAGCTGTCCGGTCGAGGACTGGGCCATACCGGCGGAACGCTCGACAAGCTCGAGTCGATCCCCGGATGGCGGGCGGATTTGAGCGGTGACGAGATGCATCGCATCCTCGCCGATCCGGCGATCGGTGCTGTCGTGTGCGCTGCCGGTGCCGATCTGGCCCCCGCCGACAAGAAGCTCTACGCCCTACGAGACGTGACAGGAACGGTCGAATCGATCCCGTTGATCGCCAGTTCGATCATGAGCAAGAAGATCGCCGAGGGCACCGGGGCGCTCGTGTTGGACGTCAAGGTGGGTGCAGGCGCGTTCATGAAGAACGTCGACGACGCACGCGAACTCGCGACCGCGATGGTCGAGCTCGGAACCGACGCGGGCGTACGAACTCTGGCGGTGCTGACCGCGATGGACACCCCGCTCGGGCTCACCGCGGGCAACGCGCTGGAAGTTGAGGAATCGGTGGAGGTACTCGCCGGAGGTGGGCCGGCCGACATCGTCGAGCTGACGATCACGCTTGCCCGCACGATGCTCGCCGCGGCCGGGATCGAGGGCATCGACCCCGCCGACAAACTCGCCGACGGTTCGGCCATGGATCGGTGGCGAACGATGATCGCCGCGCAGGGCGGCGATCCCGATGCCGCACTACCCGTCGCCCGCGAGAGCCAGGACTTCACCGCCGCCACCGACGGTGTCGTCACCGGATTGGACGCGATGGGCGTCGGACTGGCGGCGTGGCGGCTGGGCGCGGGCCGCGAGCGACAGGGTGAGCCGGTGCAGGCCGCCGCCGGTGTCCGATTGCACGCCAAGCCCGGCGATCGGGTGCGTGCAGGAGATCGGCTGGCGACGCTGTACACCGACACTCCCGAGCGCTTCGAGTATGCGCAGCAGGCACTCGAATCCAGCTGGGAGATAGGGGCCACGGCCCCGCAGCCGAGGCCCCTCGTGATCGACCGCATCGGCCGGTAGCAGCCTCCGTCAGATCAGGTTCCCTGCCTCGGTCAGAACGCTGCGCAGGATCTGCTCCATCTCGTCGAACTCCTTCTGACCGCAGATCAGTGGCGGAGCCAGCTGCACCACCGGGTCGCCGCGGTCGTCGGCGCGGCAGTACAGGCCTGCGTCGAACAAGGCCGTCGACAGGAAGCCGCGAAGGATGCGTTCGGCTTCGGCGTCGCTGAACGTCTCCTTCGTGGTCTTGTCCTTGACCAACTCGATGCCGTAGAAGAATCCCTCGCCGCGCACGTCTCCGACGATCGGCAGGTCGTGCAGTTTCTCGAGCGTCGCACGGAACGCCGGTGCACTGTCCGCGACGTGCGCGTTGATGCCCTCGCGCTCGAAGATGTCGAGATTGGCCATGGCCACGGCGGCGGAGACGGGGTGGCCGCCGAAGGTGTACCCGTGCGCGAAGCTCGATTTGCCGTCGTCGAACGGCTCGAAGAGCTTGTCGGAGGCGATCATTGCGCCGATGGGTGAGTATCCCGAGGTCATACCCTTCGCGCAGGTGATGATGTCCGGTACGTAGCCGAAGTCGCTGCAGGCGAACATCGACCCGATCCGGCCGAAAGCGCAGATGACTTCGTCGGAGACGAGCAGAACGTCGTACCGGTCGCAGATCTCACGGACCCGCTCGAAGTATCCGGGCGGGGGAGGGAAGCAGCCGCCGGCGTTCTGAACCGGCTCGAGGAACACCGCGGCAACCGTATCCGGGCCCTCGAATTCGATGGCCTCGGCGATCCGGTCCGCTGCCCAGATTCCGAACGCCTTGGGGTCGGTGTCCAGGGGAGCGGGGGCGCGGTAGATGTTGGTGTTGGGCACTCGGAACGCGCCCGGTGTCAGCGGCTCGAACGGTTCCTTGAGCGCAGGGATCCCGGTGATGGCCAGCGCGCCCTGCGGGGTGCCGTGGTACGCGATGGACCGCGAGATCACCTTGTGCTTACCGGGCTTGCCGACCTTCTTGAAGTACTGCTTGGCGAGCTTCCATGCGCTCTCGACGGCCTCGCCGCCGCCGGTGGTGAAGAAGACGCGATTCAGATCGCCGGGGGCGTACCCGGCGAGCCGCTCGGCGAGCTCGATCGCAGGTTCGGTCACGTACGACCACAGGGGGAAAAAGGCCAATTCCTTGGCCTGGTTCGCGGCAGCCTCGGCCAGTTCCTCCCGGCCGTGCCCCACCTGCACCACGAACAGCCCCGAAAGACCGTCGATGTAGCTCTTGCCGTTCGAGTCCCAGATGGTCGACCCTTCGCCGCGGGTGATGATCGGGGGAGTGACCCCTGCGCCGTGGCGGGTGAAGTGGCCCCACAGATGCTTGGCTGCGGAGGCGTCGAGCTCGGATGTCGTTCGCGTCATCGTGTTCCCCAATTGTATTGCTGCTTGACGAGTTTGAGATAGACCAGCGTTTCGGTGCTGGTGACACCGTCCAGACTGCGGATCTGTTTGTTCAGGATCTGCAGGAGTTGTTCGTCGTCCTCGCACACCACTTCCACGACGACGTCGAACGACCCTGCGGTGAGGACGACGTAGTCGATCGCGTCGATCGCCGACAGTTCCTCGGACAGTGCGTAACTGTCGCCGGTGCACCTGATGCCGATCATGGCCTGGCGCTTGAATCCGACCTGTACCGGATCGGTCACCGCGACGATCTGCATGACACCGGAGTCCGTCAGGCGCTGAACTCGTTGGCGGACAGCCGCTTCCGAGAGTCCGACGGCTTTGCCGATGGCAGCGTACGAGCGTCGCCCGTCCTCCTGGAGTTGCTCGATGATCGCCTTGGAGACGTCGTCGAGTGCGATGGGTGGTTGCTCGGGCATGGATCGATCTTGTCACTGTGGTGGCCGTGAACACAACCCGTCGACGATGAAAAGCGTGTCATTTCTCGATCGATACGACAGAATCCGTTGTCGAAAGGCCAGAAACAGAGAGAATCCGTGGATCTGACGGTACTGTCGCAGGCATGGCGAACATTCCTGGTTGTTGGATCGGTGGACGCTCGGCGGACGGTAGCGGTGATCGGTACGAGATCGACGATCCCGCGACCGGAGCGGTCGTCGCCGAGGTGGGTCTGGCCACCGCCGCCGACGTCGATTCGGCTCTCGCGCATGCCCGATCGGCCTTTCCCGCATGGTCCACCGCCACCCCCGCGCACCGCAGTGCCGTGTTGACGGAACTGGCGCGGCTCGTGGCCGCCGACGCGGAGAACTTCGTGTCCGAGGAAGTGGCGCAGACCGGCAAATCGTCAAGACTGGCAAGGGAATTCGACGTTCCGGGCAGCGTCGACAACATCGAGTTCTTCGCCGGAGCGGCGCGGCACCTGGACGGCAAGGCCGCTGCGGAGTACTCGGGTGAGCACACCTCCTCCATCCGTCGTGATGCCGTCGGAGTGGTCGGTTCGATCACGCCGTGGAACTATCCGCTGCAGATGGCGGTGTGGAAAGCGATGCCTGCGTTGGCGGCCGGATGCTCCATCGTGCTCAAACCCAGTGAACTCACCCCGCTGACCACGTTGCGGCTGGCGCGCCTGGCCACCGAAGCAGGCGTTCCCGACGGGGTGTTCAACGTGGTCACCGGAACCGGTCTCGACGCAGGCGTCGCGCTGTCCTCCCACGCGGGTCTGGACCTGATGACGTTCACCGGCTCCACTCCCGTCGGCAGGCGCGTGATGGCGCAGGCCGCCGCGCACGGCACCCGCGTGCAGCTCGAGCTCGGCGGCAAGGCACCGCTGGTGGTGTTCGAGGACGCAGATCTCGACGCAGCCATCCACGGAGCCGTCGCGGGATCGTTGATCAACGGCGGCCAGGACTGCACGGCAGCCACCCGCGCCATCGTCGCCGAATCCCTGTACGACGACTTCGTCGCCGGAGTCGCCGAGTTGATGGGACGCGTCGTGATGGGAGACCCGACCGATCCGGCGACCGACATGGGATCGTTGATCTCCCTCGCGCACCGCGATCGTGTTGCCGCCATGGTGGATCGGGCTCGCGCCACCGGAGCCAGGATCGTCACCGGAGGCCGTGTGCCGGAGGGCCCGGGTGCGTTCTACCCGCCGACCCTGATCGCCGATGTCGGCGAGCAGGACGAGATCTATCGCGACGAGGTGTTCGGCCCGGTGCTCACGGTGACGAAGCATCACGGAGACGACGATGCGATCCGACGCGCCAACGACACCGAGTTCGGACTGGCCGCCTCCGCCTGGACCAGGGACGTGTACCGCGCGGGCCGAGCGACGCGGGAGATCGCCGTCGGCTGTGTGTGGATCAACGACCACATCCCGATCATCAGCGAGATGCCACACGGCGGGTTCGGGGCCTCGGGGTTCGGGAAGGACATGTCGAGCTACTCTCTCGACGAGTATCTGACCGTCAAGCACGTCATGACCGATATCACCGGTGTGGCTCGAAAGGCCTGGCACCGAACGGTGTTCGCTTCGGCCCATCCCGAGGCGCAGGGGCATGCCCGATGAGCGCGTCATGGGCAACCGCCCCCACCGACCGCGGCGTGGCGATGGTGGCGGGCGCGGCACCGGAGTCCTACTGGCTCGACCGTCCCGAACGCCCGGCACCACGGCCACGGCATACGGGTTCGGCAGCCGCGGATCTGGTGATCGTCGGCGGCGGGTTCACCGGATTGTGGGCGGCTCTGCAGGCGGCGGAGGAGAATCCGAACCGGTCGATCGTCCTGCTCGAAGGCGATCGAATCGCCGAGGGCGCAACGGGACGCAACGGCGGCTTCTGCGCGGCCAGCCTGACGCACGGACTGAGCAACGGACTCGACCGCTACGCCGACGAACTACCCGAGCTGATGCGCATGGGCACCGAGACGCTCGATGCGATCTGCGCGACTGCCGAGAAGTACGGAATCGACGCCGACATCGAACGCACCGGCGAGCTCGACATCGCCAATTTCGACTGGCAGGTGGACGACCTGCGGGAGCTCGGCGACGAGGGGAGACGACTGTCGCAGCCGATGGAATACCTCGATGCCGCGGCAGTGCGGTCCAGAATCGCCTCACCCATGGCGCGCGGCGCACTGTTCGACCCCGACGTCGCGATGATAGATCCCGCCAAACTCGCGTGGGGCCTGGCCGACGCGGCCGAGTCGCTCGGCGTTCGGATTCACGAGAACACCAGGGCTCTGTCGATCGGCAAGTCCGGCAACGGTATTCGAGTGAAGACGGGATACGGCACCATCGAGGCCGCCAAGGTTCTGCTCGCCACCTCGGCATCGAAGTCGTTGCGTCGCAAGCTCCGTCACTGGATCGTCCCGGTGTGGGATTACGTGATCATGACCGAACCGCTGACGTCTGCGCAGCTCGCCGACATCGGCTGGTCCGGTCGCGAAGGCTTGGCCGACTGCGGCAACAGATTCCATTACTTCCGGTTGACGGCGGACGATCGCATCCTGTTCGGCGGGTGGGACGCGCACTACTTCTACGGTAGCGACACCGACCCACGCCGAACCCAACATCCCGAAGAGTTCGCATTGCTCGCCGAACACCTGCTGCAGATGTTCCCCGGCCTCGAAGGAATCCGTGCCACCCATGCCTGGGGCGGGTCGATCGACACGTGCTCGCGGTTCAGCGCCTTCTGGGACCTCGGACTGAACGGACGGGTGGCCTCGGTGGCCGGATTCACCGGCCTCGGCGTCGGCGCGTCGCACTTCGGGGCCCGCACCGCCCTCGATCTGCTGGATGGCAAGGACACCGAACGAACACGACTGAAGATGGTGCGCAGCAAGCCTCTGCCGTTCCCACCCGAGCCCATCAGATCCATCGGCATCAACGTCACCCGCGCCGAGTTCGCCCGAGCCGACCGCAACGGCGGCAAGCGCGGCCTGTGGCTCAAGGGAATGGACGCGCTGGGTCTGGGCTTCGACAGCTGACAGAGCGGCTTCGCCGCACGTGCACGGAAACTCGACCTCTGCTACGAATTTCCGCTCACATGCGGCGCAGCCGCTCTACTCGTGCGGGACGACGACCACCGGCACCGGGGCGGCCCGCAGAATCTTCGCTGCGCTCGAACCGAGGAACACCCGCTTGGGAGTCGCCAGTCGACTCGAGCCGAGGAACAGCACATCGCCCGGCTTCCAGTCGAGGTTGCCCATCGCCTCGTCCAGCGTCGACCCGTCGGCGACGACGGACTGCAGGCCGTCGATATCGGGGAGGGCGCGAACCGCCCGATCGAGATTGTCCTGCGCGGCGGCAACCTGTCGTCGACGGGTGTCCAGTGACGTCTCGTCGCTCGGAGCCCCGGTCGGTTCGAGCGAGACCAGCGACACCAAGCGCACCGGCACGTGCGCCGCGCTGGCAAGGGTGATGGCGAAGGGCAGCGGATTCGGGGCAGAGGCCCGAGTGGGGACGGCGACGGTCAGGTCGGTGATCGGAGCGCTGGAGAGCCGGTAACCCCGAGGGGCAAGGGCCAGCGGTACCTCCGACGCATGCAGCAGTTGACTGGCGACCGACCCGATCGAGTGCCGGTTCAACAGACCGTCACCGGCACCGCCGACGACGATCATGTCGGCATCGGTGTTCACCGCGAAGTCGATCAGGGCACGGGCGAACGACTCGTGGGTGAGCACGTGCGTGGTCACCTCGATGCCCGACGGCACCTGGGCGGCCGCGTCGTCCACCCAGCCTCGCGCCTTGGCCTCGAGAACCTTTCGGTACGGTCCGCTGCCCTCCATGACGGGTTCGTCCACGGCCATGACCAGCACGATGTCGATGGAGGCATCGAGGGCACGGGCGAGGGCGGTGGCCAGGGCTACGCCGTCGTCTCCGCTGGGGGTGGCGAGGTAGCCGACGGTGATCTTCATGAGCTCGGTGTCCTTCTCTGCTAGTAAGTGTCCGGAACCTTGACTTCGGTGGACGCGGTGAGTGTCTTGCCCTGGAAGAAGTCCTTGTTGCCCACGAAGCACAAGAGCATGAGCGGAATTCCGAGTACCAGCATGCCGACGCCGAGGACGAACACTCCGCCGATCGGACCGTAGACGGTGTAACCGTAGTCGGGCTTGATCATGTCGACCGCGCTCTGGACGAACGCCCATGTCATCGACAATCCGCCGAGAAGTGGAAAGATGCCGCGCATGAACAGGTTTCGGACGGACGAGAACAGGGTCCGACGGAAATACCAGGTGCACGCGTACGCGGTGATGCCGTAGTAGAACGCGACGGCCAGTCCCAGCGACGCCACCGAATCCTGCAGCGCGTTGGCGCTGACGAAGGTCAGCACCAGGTAGAACATCAGGGCCGCGGCCCCCATCACGAGCGTGCCGAAGCCGGGCGTCATGTACTTGGGGTGCACGCTGGCGAACCGCTTGGGAATCGCCTCGTACACGGCCATCGACAGTGTTCCGCGGGCCGTGGGCAGGATGGTCGTCTGCGTCGAGGACAGTGCCGAGATGGAGACCGTCAACAGCAGCAGCGACGCCACGATCGAGCCGGCGACCGGATCGCCGAGAATGGTGAGCACATCGTCGACGTTGTCCGGATTGTTCAGGCCGATTCCGGTGTCGCCGAACCCGGCGAACGACTGCACGGCGTATCCGACCAGCACGTACGTCGCGACGAGAATCAGTGTGGTGATCACTGCGGCCCGGCCCGGGGTCTTCTCCGAATCCTTGGTTTCCTCGCCGACGGCCAGGCACGCATCCCATCCCCAGTAGATGAAGATGCACAGAATGATGGCCTGGGCCGCGTCGGACATCGTCACCCCGGTGGGGACCAACCAACTCCACTCGGGGGTGATGGCCTGTGGTCCCGCGGTGCCCGTGCCCACCTTGACCAATGCCGTCACCGACACTCCGATGAGCACACCGAACTGCACGACGAGCAGCACGTTCTGCATCCGTTCGCTGATGAGGATGCCGCGAAAACTGACGTAGGTCATCGAGACGATGAAGAACGAACCGAGGGCGACCTTGGCCGCGGTCGACTCCGCCAGGTCCGACAGGCCGAGGAACTCGAACAGGTAGATGGCGGCGATCTCGGCAACGTTGGCGAGCACGATGATCGCCGAGACCGCCAGCCCCCATCCCGCCATCCAGCCCACCCACGGGCCGAACGCCTTGGTACCCCAGGTGAACGACGTTCCGCAGTCCGGGGTGTCGCGTCCGAGCTCTCGGTAGGCGAAGGCCGTGAGCAGCATCGGGACGAACGCGATGAGGAACATGGACGGAGCTTTGTCGCCGACGGCCAGAACGACGTAGCCGAGGGTGGCGGCCAGACTGTATGCCGGAGCCACCGCCGACAGCCCGATGACGATGTTGCCGACCAACCCGAGAGCGCCGGTGTTGAGTCCTTTACCCGGAAGGGTGTTCGGCGGTTCCACAGTGGACATAGGTCTCTCCGAAGTTCGAGTCGACCGAGCACGTCGGAGGGGGGACCCGACAGAATCGGCCGCGTGTGTGGGATGAACACTACGATTTCCGTCGCCGATTCGCTGTGTATCGACGGAATTGTTTTCATCGGAGTAACAATGCAACGGAATAGGTCGCGCAAGCGGCGAGGTTCGCCGAAATCCGTGGACTCGCCGATGGGCTTCGGCGGACGCGCGTGCGCGAGGGCCGCACGCTACCGTCGTCACATGAGCACCGCGGAGAACACTCAGTCCTCGATCGGTGGCAGTGCGCCACTCGATCTCGCGTCGATCAGGACCGCTCCCAAGGCGTTGCTGCACGATCACCTCGACGGCGGACTCCGCCCGCAGACCGTGTTGGAGCTGGCCGAGGAATGTGGTTACGACGATCTTCCCGCCACCGACGGTGCAGCATTGGGCGAGTGGTTCCGCGACGCCGCGGACAGCGGCTCCCTCGTGCGGTATCTCGAGACGTTCGCGCACACCGTCGCCGTGATGCAGACCCCCGAAGGGCTGTTCCGAGTGGCGCGCGAATGTGCCGAGGATCTTGCCGACGACGGGGTCGTGTACGCCGAGGTGCGCTTCGCTCCGGAACAGCACCTCGAGCGTGGCCTGACTCTCGACGAGGTCGTCACCCACACTCTCGCCGGTTTCGAGGCGGGTATTTCCGCCGCCAAGGTGCGCGGCAAGAACATCACGATCGGCACCTTGCTCACTGCCATGCGGCATGCGGCGCGTTCGCGGGAGATCGCCGAACTGACGGTTCGCTTCCGCGACCGCGGCGTTGTCGGCTTCGACATCGCCGGTGCCGAAGCGGGCTTTCCTCCCAGCCGCCACCTCGACGCCTTCGAGTACATGCGAGCGAGCAACGCGCACTTCACCATTCACGCGGGGGAGGCGTTCGGTCTGCCGTCGATCCAGGAAGCAGTGGCGTTCTGCGGCACCGACAGGCTCGGTCACGGAGTACGAATCACCGACGACATCACCACCGGTGACGACGGCACACCGCAACTCGGTCTGCTGGCCGCCTACGTCCGCGACACCAGAATGCCCCTGGAGCTGTGCCCCAGCTCCAACGTCCAGACCGGTGCCGTCGAATCATTGGCGACGCACCCGTTCGATCTGCTGGCCCGAGCGCGATTCCGGGTCACCGTCAACACCGACAACCGGTTGATGAGCGATACCTCGATGAGTCGCGAGATGGCCAAGCTGGTCGAGACCTTCGGCTACGGCTGGAGCGATCTCGAGAGATTCACCATCAACGCGATGAAGTCGGCGTTCCTGCCGTTCGACGAGCGGCTGGCCCTCATCGACGACGTCATCAAGCCCGGTTACGCAGTGCTCATCGGCTGATGCCGCGGACCGAGCCGGCTGCTACTTCTTGCGCAGCCGGCTCTCGAACTCACGCTCGAGTACGCGCCACGCCTCGGCCTCGACGTCGAACGGTGCGCTCGGGGCGAGCCGATCGGGGCTGGGTTCGAGGGTGTACGAGACGTACCAGCCCAGCGGCGTGGACGTGGCGAGAGCCTCGTCCACGGAGTCGTCGCCGGCGAAATCGGCTGCGTCGGTGAACAACTCGACAGCGAGGTCGAGTTGGTCGACGTCGACTGCAGTGGGGCCTTCGGCGAGGTCGTCGGCCAGACCTGGCAGCACGTACACGTTGTCGTCGGTGACGGTGATGTCGAGGGATCCGTCGATGGCCGCGGTCTGAACGTCGGAGTAGGTACTGACCTGCGCCAGATCGTGATCGTGGTCGTCGGCGAGATACCGGGCCAGCGACCGCTCGGAACCGAAGACGCTGATGGCTCCGCCGCGACCGAGGAACACCGGCTTGTCACCGAGGTAGCACCGCAGGGTGTACAGGGTGTCGTCCGAGGTGATGATGCGAATCGGGTCGATGCCCACGGTGGTCCAGAAGGTCTCCTCGGCGGCCGCCGCGGCGATCGGATCACGGTCCACCTCGGCAGAGTCGTCTTCGTCGTCGTCGTCGTCCGAATCGGAGTCGATGTCGTCCGTGACGTCGTCGGCGTCGACGGCGTTCTCCGCCGCGGCGGTGATCTCGGCTTCCGCTACGGCGACGGCAGCGGAGTCGACAGCGGGGGAGGTGACGATGGAGTCGACTGCGTCGAGCACGTCGTCCCAGTGCTTGGCGACAGCCGCTCCGATGCGGTCCCAGAGTTCTCCGCCCTCGCGACCGAGGAAGTTCTCGACGCCTCCGCCGACGGCCCCGACGAATGGGTTGGAGCCGAAAAAGCTTGTGACGGGGCGCAATTCGCAGACATCGCCGATGGAGGAGACGATATCGAAGGTGGCCTGCAGTTCGGCGAGAACGTCGGCCTCGGGGTCGGAGGCCACCAGCTCCGGTACCGCCACCAGATCGAAGCGGTGCAGATCGTCGGGCTCGAGTTCGTGTGCGGCGAGTGCGGAGACCACCTTCCACGACGGATGGTCGACCAGATCGTTGTCGTCGTCGGATCTGACGAATGCCGCGAGCTCTGCGACGCTCGAGAAGCCGTACAGGTCTTCCTCGTGTCCGAGAAATGCCTCCCACTCGTCGTCGCCTTCTCGCCACTCCGGTGCCCACAGCGTCGAGAAGTCACCTGCGGTGAGACCGAGTTCGATCGGGATGATGTCTCCAGCCATGGCGCGAAGCCTATCTCAGGAGTCTGTGAACGAACCCCGCAGACTTTGCAGGATCGTCTCGCGCTGCTCGAGCGCCGCAGCGGCGGCCTCTGCGGCCGCTGCGGTGATCGTCGACGCGAGTGCGTGGGCGGCAACCGATCCGAGGTTCTCGGCGAGCTCGAGCTCGACCAGGGCTCCGGATCCGTCGGCGACGACAGTGACCAGGTTGTCCGGCGAGGTGAGTCGAATCCTGATGCGGTCCAGGCGCTCGTGCGTTTCGCGGAGCGCATCGAGCCGGTCCTGGGCGCTGCCGACCAGAGTGTCGAGGTCGGTGGTGCGGGCGTGGGTCATACCTGCTTCAACCAACTCGTGGGTGCGGAGTCCTCTGCGAGATTCTCGTTCGCCTCGGCAGCGACTCGGGCCAGGGTGGGCAGACCGAGGCGATCGAGAACCTCGGTGGGAACGCCGTCCTCGGCGAGAAGCGTGCGGCGCCGAGCGCGGGCAGCCGCGCTGGCCCGTTCGCAGTGCTGGAGAATCGTCGACGCCAATGCGCCTCCGCCGTAGCGCAGTTCGCGCTCGTCGATGACGATTCCAATCGGCAGTCCGTGTTCGGTGGCACGCACCGTCACCGATCCCGATCGAGTACCCGACACCGCGCTGACGACGGTGGTGTCCGAGTCCGTCATCGTCTGACCCCTCATTCGGTCGGACGGTAGAAGCCCTTGAAGCCCATACCGCTGTTGGTCGTTCTGATCGGTCCCACCTGCACGGGGTCGCCGGCCTCGACGAGCTGACCGTTTCCGATGACCATGGCCACGTGTCCGTCCCAGACTGCGAGGTCACCGGGCATCACCTCACCGGGTGCCACGGCGGATCCGATGTCCTGTTCCTGTGCCAGGCGCGGGATCTCGATGCCCTGCTGCGCGTACGCCCACTGGGTCAATCCGCTGCAGTCGAGCCCGCGGCCCGGCGTGGTGCCTCCCCACGCGTAGGGCACACCCTGTTGGGTCAGTGCGCTGCGGACGGCGCCTGCGGCTTCGGCGTTGGGTGCGGTGACGGTACTGCCGTCGGGTAGGCGTATCTGGACTCCCCGGCCGATGTGCTCGGGGGATCGGGAGGGATCGGTGCCCGGATTGCCCAGGTAGTTGTGGGCACCACCGCTGCCGAGCGACTCGGTCCCCGCGGCGGGGGACGAGACGGACTGGGCGAACGTCTTCGCCAGCTTCTCGCCTGCCTCGATCACCTGTGATGTCGCGGGTGAGGTCATGAGATTCGAGGGTGCGCCGGAGGCCGGTGTCGGTTCGCCGCCCACGGGGGCGGGAACCGTGGGCGGAACGGCCAGTTCACCGACTTTCGTGGTGTGGACGGCCAATTCGCCGCGAACCCTGGACACCACCACGAGAGCTCGCTCGAGGTGCTCGATGGCCGCCGTGATCAGCATGGTCTGCCCCGGCGGGGTGGCGATGATCGGCCCGGCCGACAGTGCGATTCCCACGAAGGACTGCACGATCGCCTGCAGCTCGAGGAAGCCTTGGTTGGTGTCGCGACAGGCCCGATCGACGACGGCAGCGATGTCGTCGGCGTGGTCGGCGAGAGCGACGGCGCTCGTATGAGCGTTCTCGGCGTAGCGAACTGCCGCATCGGCGGCCTCACCGTTCCAATTCGCAGCGAGCTCGGTGACCGCGACCCTGCCGATTCCCCGAGCCGCCTCGATCGCTGCCGAGGACACCCGCAGCACGTCGGCCGGCCCCCCGGTGGGGAGCGCCCCGTTGCCGAAGGCCCCGAGCAGATCGACGATGGGACGGGCCAGCAGATCGATCATCGGCGCTTACCGCGCGTCCGTCGCGACACCGGCGGCCGAGGCCGCAACGGTTGCGCCGGTGCCGGCATCGGTGAGGGCGTACGAGACCGCGGATGCAGTGGCCGCGGAGCCGATGCTCGCCACCGCGCCGGCCAGGCGCACCACGGCGTCGGTGTGCGCCAGATGGGTGCCGGTGACGGCGCCGAGAAATTCCTGTCCGATCAGGCCGAAGACCGGAGCCAGCACAGCGGGGCCGCACGCGGCGGCGGCAGCACCTGCCGCCGCGATCTGCTCGGCCATGGTCGACGCCACCGCACCGTATGCGAGGACCCCCTCGGTTTCGACGACGAGCTCGGCCATCACTGCCCCCTGAGTATGCAATCGATTCACGGTCGCCGAGTGCGACGCCCAACTGGTTCGACGCGGGTACGTGCCATTCGGTTCCCCCGAGTTGCCGTTCGCGCCCCGCCGCGCACGTCCTATCCTGGTCGGCATGGAAACACACGTGGTCGATCACCCACTGGCCGCAGCCCTGCTCACCACGATGCGGGACGAGCGCAGCGACAACGCCACGTTCCGGTCGGCTCTGCGCCAGCTCACCCACATGCTGGTCTACGAGGCCACCCGCGATGCCGCGATCGACACCTTCGAGGTTCGGACACCCGTCGCGGTCACCGAGGGAACCAGGCTGGCTCGACCGCCGTTGCTGGTTCCGGTTCTGCGTGCGGGCCTCGGCATGGTCGAGAAGGCCAGCAGCCTCATCCCGCAGTCCGGCGTCGGTTTCGTCGGGATGGCCCGAGACGAGGAAACGCACCAGCCCGTGCCGTACATGGAGTCCCTGCCCGACGATCTGTCGAGGACGCCCGTCTACGTATTGGACCCGATGCTCGCCACCGGTGGATCCATGGTCCACACGATCGAACTGCTCGTCGGCCGCGGCGCGGCCGACGTGACCGCCATCTGCGTCGTTGCTGCTCCCGAAGGGGTTGCCGCCCTCGAAGCCTCGGGTCTGCCGGTGCGACTGGTGGCCGCGAGCATCGACGACGGCCTCAACGACAACGCCTTCATCGTTCCCGGCCTCGGCGACGCGGGCGATCGTCAGTTCGGCCCGCGCTGACGAACGCTGCCGCGCCGAGTCTGGTCCTCGGCGTCTCGTGGCCGTCGGTGGCGTCACCTGCACCGCAGCCCGGCTTGCGGCTGCTCGACGTCGCCACCGAGCAGATCGAGTTCCGCGAACTGGTCGGTCGCACGCTCGGATTCCGTGCGCCGGGTGCGTCGACCGATCGATACTGCACCGGGCGCATGGCATTTCGGGCCGACGGCCCGCCGCGCTACGTGCCGTGCCCCGGCCGGGAGCGGGCCGTCGCGTCGGGGCAGTGCGCGTCGTGCGCGGACAAGGACAGCTTCCGATTCGTGCACACCGTGCATCGCAGCGGGTTCGTCTCGCGGGATCTGGAAAAGCATGTCATGCAACCGCATTGGTTGTATCTGGCAGCGTTCGCCAACGGCACCTTCAAGATCGGGACGGCAGCGGACACCCGTAAATGGGGCCGATTGGCCGAGCAAGGTGCCATCTGCGCTCGGTACGTCGCTCACGCGGACGACGGAAAGGTCGTCCGAGTGGCCGAGGATCTCGTGACCGAATCGATGGGACTACGGCAGGCGGTGCGGTCGGCCGCAAAGGCCGCCTCGCTGTGTCTGCCGATCGACGTCGACAGGCTCGATGCCGCCGCCGCTGCTCGGGCCGAGCAGGTCCGCGAGATGCTGACCGAGGCAGACATCGCCGGATGCACTCCGATCGACGAACGATGGGCCCCGCCCGCAGGCCGGGAAGCGTTGAGCGAGAACGTCAGTCGCGTCGCCTACCCCGCAGACATCGCAACCGGATCCCACGGTCTCGAGATCAGGACCTGCGTCGGGCAGGCGGTGATCGCGACCGTCGACGACGAGACCTACGTCGTGGATCTGGCGGCGCTGAAGGGTCGGCGAATCGAACTGGGGGCCTTCACGTCCGATCTGCCTGCGGTGCAGTCGGCGCTGTTCTGAGGGTTCCTCGACGCCTAGAGGTGTTGGGCGTAGTCGGTCAGTTCGGCCAGGATCTCGGCTGCTGCCGCCCGCGCTCTCGGCAGGTCCTCTCGGCCGACGACCTGCTCGATCACTTCGAGGTAGGCCTTGAGCTTGGGTTCGGTACCGGACGGTCGCACGATCACCCGCAGCCCCGATCCGCTGATGTCGACTGCGTCGGTGCGTAATTCGTCGTCGCGCTGGGCGTAGTCCACAACGGTGACGGCCCGACCGGCCAATTCGGTCGGCGGTTCGGTGCGGAGCCGGTCCATCATGTTCCCGATCTCGGCGAGGTCCTGCACCCTCCGCGAGACCTGTGCACCCAGGTGTACGCCGAACTCGACCGCGAGGTCGTCGAGCACATCGAGCAGGGTGCGGCGCTCCTGCTTCAGGCCGGCGGCCAGGTCGGCGAGTACCACGGCGGCCGAGATGCCGTCCTTGTCGCGCACCACCGTCGGATCGACACAGTGTCCGATGGCCTCCTCGTAGGCGTACACGAGGCCCTCACCCGCACGGACGAGCCACTTGAAGCCCGTCAGGGTGCGGGCATAGCGAGCGCCGCGCGCCGGGGCGAGCGCAGAGAGCAGTTGTGACGACACGATCGTGTTGGCCACCAACGGGTCTGCGGGGCAATGACTCAGCAGGTGGTTCGCGAGGAGGGCACCGGTCTCGTCGCCGGTCAGCATGCGCCAGCCGTCGGGCCCGGGAACTCCGACCGCACAGCGGTCGGCATCGGGGTCGAGTGCGATCGCGATATCGGCGTCGATGTCGGCCGCCAGTGCGAGCACCGCGTCGGCCGCGCCCGGTTCCTCGGGGTTGGGGAACGTCACGGTCGGGAACGCGGGGTCCGGTTCGAACTGGTCCTCGACCACCCGGATGTCACGGAACCCCGCACCACGCAGTGCGGCCGTCGCGAGCTCGCCACCGACACCGTGCAGGGGAGTCAACGCGATGCGAATGTCTCGACGCGTCGAACGTGGCAGTGCGACAACGGAGTCGAGGTATCGCGCTGCGATGTCGGAGCCGCCGGGCTGCACGATCGCGCGCGGGATCTCGACCGCGTCGGCCGTGGCGGCGATCAGCGCTTCGATCTGGGCGTCACTCGGCGGGATCAATTGCGAGCCGCCGCGTAGGTACACCTTGTACCCGTTGTCGGCCGCAGGGTTGTGCGACGCCGTGATCTGTACGCCGAGTTCGGCGTCGAGTGCCCGCACAGCGAAGGCGACGACGGGGGTCGGCAGTGGCCGAGGCAGCATCACCACCGAAAAGCCCTGCGCGGAGAAGACTTCGGCGGCCGCGACAGCGAACTGCTCGGATCCGTTTCTGGCGTCGCGACCGACCACAACGGTTGACCCGCCGAGACCGTTCTCGATCAACCACGCCGCGATGCCGGCCGAGGTTTTCGTCACCACCGCCACGTTCATCCCGTTCGGTCCCGCGCGCACCGGGCCACGGAGCCCCGCGGTGCCGAACGTCAGGGGACCGCTGAACCTGTCGGCGAGTTCGGCGTCGGACAGGCCGTCGAGTTCCTCGCGGGCGACGGGGTCGGGATCGCCTGCGATCCATCGTTGCACCCGCTCGGTGAGCTCCTCGGTCACAGGCGTGAAACCAACTCGTGCAACAGCGCTCCCATGCGAGCGGCGGAATCCTTACCGGCAGCGAGCACTTCGGTGTGATCGAGGTGTTCGCCGGTCATTCCGGCAGCGAGGTTCGTCACCAGAGAGATGCCGAGGACGCGAGCGCCCTTCGCGCGAGCGGCGATCGTCTCGTGCACCGTCGACATCCCCACGAGGTCGGCACCGAGCGTGCGCAGCATCTTGATCTCGGCGGGCGTCTCGTAGTGGGGGCCGGGCAGTCCGGCGTAGACGCCGTCCTCGAGCGACGGGTCGATCCGTGCCGCGAGCGCGCGAAGTTCGGGCGAGTACGCGTCGACCAGATCGACGAATTCGGCACCGACGAGGGGCGAGCGAGCCGTGAGGTTGAGGTGGTCGGAGATCAGCACGGGCTGCCCGACGCTCATACCGTCCCTGATACCGCCTGCAGCGTTGGTCAGCACGACGGTCGTGGCACCGGCGGCGATCGCGGTCCGCACGGGATGCACGACGCGTCGTAGATCGTGACCCTCGTAGGCATGAGTGCGTCCCTGCAACAGCAGTGTGTGGGTACCGCCGACGTCCACCGAGGTGATGGTGCCGGAATGTCCCGACGCCGACGGCGGCGCGAAACCGGGCAGGTCGGCCATGCGCACGGTCGCGGTGGGGGAGCCGAAGACGTCGGCTGCCGCCTGCCATCCGGAACCGAGAACGATGGCCACGGTGTGGGTATCGACCCCGGTTGCTGCGGCGAGTGCGTCGGCGGCGGTGCGCGCGGCACCGTCGGGATCGGTCACGGGGTCGGTCGTATGTGCGTCGGTGGTTGCCACGATGAACAACAGTAGGAGATCGACGACACGGATGTGCGACCGGCGGAAGTTACCGTTGGGTAGTATCCGCTGCATGCCTTATCTCGAACGCGACGGCGACGTCCACATCCTGTTCCTCGGTGCCCAGGACGGAGCGGACAATCCAGAGAACCGTTTCCACCCGGACTGGATCGACACCACCCACGCGTTGCTCGACGAGGTCGAGGCCTCGGAGGGCCCGGCGGCGCTGGTCACCACGTCGGCAGGCAAGTTCTACAGCAACGGTCTCGACACCGACTGGCTGTTCGCCAACCTGGACAAGATCACCTGGTATCTCGACCGCGTCCACACCCTCTACACCCGGTTGCTCGCTTTCCCGATGGCCACCGTCGCAGCTGTGCAGGGGCATGCATTCGGCGCGGGCGCGATGTTCGCCACCTCGCACGACTTCCGTGTCCAGCGCGCCGACCGAGGCTTCTACTGCCTGCCCGAGGTGAACCTGAACATGCCGTTCACCGTGGGAATGTCTGCTCTGATCAACTCCCGGCTGCCCAAGCAGACCGCCGTCGAAGCCATGACGACCGGTCGCCGCTACGGCGGTGCCGACGCAGTGGCCGCCGGAATCGTCGAGGCGACGGCATCGGAGGAGACGCTGCTGTCCGACGCGGTCGCGAAGGCGGCGGCGCTGACGAGCACCCGGGGTGCGAACCTTGCCGGGATCAAGAGTCGTATGCACGTGGATCTGCTCGCCGCGCTGAACACCACGACAGACGACAGCAACTTCAGCTTCGGGAAGTAGCAGGACCGTCGTCACCCGCGACTCGGCACAGCTCTGTTCCGACACTCGGTCGCGCTAGTGACACACTGTCTCTCGTGATCGACGAATCGAACAGTGCTGCCGTGGGCGAGGCGATGGACCGCGCCCTGGCCGACGCCACCGACGAAGTGGTCGCGCTCTCGCACTCGATCCACGCTGAACCGGAGCTGGCGTTCGCCGAACATCGCAGCGTCGCCAAGATTCTCAATACCCTCCGGGCGCACGATTTCGAGGTCGAGACGGCCGTTGCAGATATGGACACCGCCTTCACCGCGTCGTTCGGCAGCGGCGATCTGGTGATCGGTATCTGTGCCGAATACGACGCTCTACCCGAGATCGGTCATGCGTGCGGGCACAACATCATCGCGGCCTCGGCTGTGGGTGCTGCGCTTGCGCTCGCTCCGGTCGCCGACGCTCTCGGCATCACTGTGCGCGTGCTCGGTACCCCGGCCGAGGAGACCGGCGGCGGCAAGGTGTTGATGCTCGAGCGAGGAGTGTTCGACGGCGTCGGCGCGGCGTTGATGGTCCATCCCGGTCCCTTCGACATTGTCGGTGCGACGTCGCTGGCGCTGGCGGACATCGCCGTCGAGTTCACCGGCCGGGCCGCCCACGCGTCCGCCGCTCCCGAGTGGGGGATCAACGCAGGCGATGCGGTGACCATCAGTCAGGTGGCACTCGGGCTACTGCGGCAGCACCTCGCGCCGGGTCAGCAGCTGCACGGCATCGTCAGTGACGGGGGTGCGGCCCCGAACATCGTGCCCGGCCACGCGGAGTTGCTGTACTACCTGCGCGCGAACACCACCGAATCGTTGCACGCTCTGACCGCGAAGACGTACGCGTGTTTCGAGGCAGGAGCGATCGCCACCGGGTGCACTCACGAGATCCGTACGGTGTCGCCGACCTACGCGGCGTTGACGCCGGATTCGTGGCTGGTCGCGGCATTTCGGCAGGAGATCGAAGCGCTGGGCCGATCGCCCCTCGCTCCGGATTTGGAAGGATTTCGCCCGTTGGGCAGCACAGACATGGGAAACGTGACGAATGTTCTACCCGGTATCCATCCCGTCGTCGGACTCGATGCAGGAGGGTCGGTGACGCATCAGCCGGAGTTCGCCGCCGCGTGCATCACGGAGTCGGCCGATCGGGCATTGTTCGACGGAGCCCTCGGTCTCGCCAGGACCGCTGCGCGTGCCGCCGCCGATCCCGGTACCCGCGCTCGTCTGCTCGACGGCGTGATCGCCCGCTCGGCGGCGCAGTCGTGAGCACCCGAGAAGACGCGATCGATCGGTGGATTCACGCGCACACGGCCGACCTGTCGCTGTGGCGTCGGCACATTCACGCCAATCCGGAACTGGCTCGACGCGAATTCGGCACCACCGCATTCGTGATGGAGCATCTCGAAGCAGCGGGCCTGTCACCCAAGCCGCTCCCCGGCGGAACAGGGTTGATCTGCGACATCGGACCCGACGGTCCCCGGGTGGCGTTGCGGGCGGACATGGACGCCCTGCCGCTGCAGGAGAACACCGGCGCGGTGTACTCGTCGACCGTGCCTGGGGTGTCCCACGCCTGTGGGCACGACGCACACACCACGGTGTTGCTCGCAACCGGGCTGGCGCTGGCGTCGCTGCCGGACCTGCAGTACGGGGTGCGTCTGATCTTCCAGCCCGCCGAGGAGGTCATGCCGGGCGGTGCGCTCGACGCGGTGGCCGCGGGAGCGCTCGACGGCGTCACCAAGATCTTTGCGCTGCACTGTGATCCGCGGCTCGAAGTGGGGCAGGTCGGCCTACGTCTCGGAGCGATCACCTCGGCGGCGGATACCGTCGAGCTGAGGCTGGATTCGCCCGGCGGGCACACCTCGCGGCCACATCTGACCACCGATCTCGTGTACGCGCTCGGCACCGTCATCACCGGCCTGCCCGGAATGTTGAGCAGGCGAATCGACCCGCGGACCAGCACGGTCATGGTCTGGGGAGCGGTGGTCGCCGGCCAGGCTCCCAACGCCATACCGCAGACCGGCATGCTGACCGGCACCGTCCGCACCGGCGACCACGAGACCTGGGCATTGCTCGAACCGTTGGTCCGCGAGATCGTCACCGGATTGCTCGCACCGACCGGGGTCCGATTCGAGCTGCACTACCGTCGCGGCGTGCCTCCCGTGGTCAACGATCCGGAGTCGACGCACACGTTCGAGAAGGCCATCGGCCGGGTCGGACCCGACGCGCTGGCCGATACCGCGCAATCCGGTGGCGGTGAGGATTTCTCGTGGTACCTCGAACGCGTGCCGGGCGCCATGGCTCGACTCGGTGTGTGGCCGGGTACCGGACCACAACTCGACATCCACCAACCCACCTTCGATCTCGACGAACGAGCACTGGCCGTCGGCGTGAAGGTGATGACCGCAATCGCGCTGGATCCGACCTAGAGGTGGGGGACGAGACGGTGTTCGACGTGTCGCCGATCGGGATCGTCGGATCCGATCGCGCCGAAGTGGTCGACGACAACTGGGGGTCGGTCGAGTCCGTGATCGACCTGCACGAGAGTGTCCTCGACGCCGACGCGACCCTCGGTCTCGCCGAGTTCTCCCACCTCGAGGTGATCTACGGCTTCCACCTGTGCGATCCCGCCGCGACGACCACCGGCTCACGGCACCCCCGCGGTGACACGACGCTTCCTCGGGTGGGTGTCCTCGCTCAACGAGTCAAGGACCGACCCAATCATCTCGGGGTGTCGCGGTGCGAGCTCGTCGGCGTGGACGGACTGCGCCTCCGAGTCCGAGGTCTCGACGCGATCGACGGCTCACCGGTGTTCGATATCAAGCCGTTCCTGCAGTCCATGGTTCCGAAGCGTGAAGACGTGAGGGAACCGGCGTGGGTGGCGTCGGTCATGCAGAACTACTTCTGAGCTGGATGTCCGGCTACGAGGTGGTACCCGGGCCGACGTTGCGGCTGTTGCGGGTGCGTAAGTCTCGCACGTATTCGGCTGGGGCACCGGCGATTTCGGCTGCCTCCGCCATCACGCCGAGGTAGCGTGCCGACGGCAGACCGCCCTCGTAGGCGTCGAGTACGTACATCCACGCGAGCACCGGCTCCCGGCCGGTCTCGATGCGCAGCCGGATCTTCCGATGAATGCCGAGTTCAGAGCCCTCCCAGCGATCCAGACTCTCCTCGTCCTCCTCGGACACGTCGTAGAGCACCACGAACACCTGCGAGTCGGGATCCTCGACGACCGTCGCCAGCGCGCCTTCCCAGCCGATGTCGCCGCCGCCGAAGGTCAACCGCCATCCGTGCAGCCATCCGGTTCCCGACAGGGGCGAGTGAGGGCATCGCTGCAACATCTGCTCCGGATGCATGTTCGATCCGTACGCGGCATAAATTGGCACGTCGGCCAGCCTAACGTGTACACGCTGGTCAGGTGGCATACGGGTCGTGAGCTGGGAACTTACGGATGCATTGAAAGGTGAAGCCGTGGCACGCAAGCTTGAATCACTGCTCAAGTCAGCTGAGGAAGAGAGACCTACGAGATTCGACCGTGGAGAGCTACAGACGGTTTTTGACCCGTATCGGGGTTGTAGACGACTCTCTGAGCCTCGAAGAGCTCGAAGCAAGGCTCTTGGACATACCGAACGTCAACACCCGCAGATCGACTGTCACAGCAATACGGGCCGTTCTCGGAGTCAAGTTGAAAATTCAACCGAGGATACCGAGCCGCTACGACCTCCCGAGCGAAGATGTGCTGCGTTTCGCTCTGATGCAGTGCAGGTACGAACTTCGGGCCTTGCTCATGATGTACGGGGATCTGCGATTGGGCGAAGCGTGTGCGATCACCTCGAAGCAACTTAACGGGGACCGGCTGGTGGTAGACCGTCAAGTCTTGGAGTTCTGGCGGGACGGGAAGCACGTTGTGCGCATCGCGTCGGTGAAAACCTTCGATGGGGTGGTCATCGTCCCTCAATGGCTCGCAGAGCGGATCAAAGGACTCGATACGACCGATACCCCTGGCAGTGTGAGAGCAGCGATGCATCATTGGGGCAAAAGGCATGGGATACAACTGAATCCACACATGCTGCGTCACTGGCACGCAACGACTCTGCTCAACCGTGGGGTCAACGTGGTGGCGGTATCGAAGCAGCTCAGGCACTCGGACCCATCTATTACTCTGCGTGCCTACATTCAGACAGGAGAATGACATAAGAAATGCATTCTGACAATCATTCTGAGACCCCCGGAGCAATGTCGGGGGTTTCTTTTGGTCATTGCAGCAGCATAAGAACAATCATTGAACTTAAGCTAAGGCAATCATTCAATGATAATTTTCAATTGCCTGAGGCTAAATGTAATCAATGTCGAGGCTCTGAGTTAAACGCTGAGGCAGAACGCACCCATGCCTAGGGTCTAGTTAGGGCCGAAGCGTCATTAAGCTCTCAGGCCCAAATGGCTTATTGGAGCTTCACGTGACGAAACGAACCAGGTCATCTGGCAGGGCCGAAAACTTTATTAAGTGGCCGAACTTTCTTGCTCAGACGGGAACAATGCCGGGCATTCGGTCGTTGTCAAGATAGGCCACCAAAGGCCATTGACGAATAGCAGCAAAACCGCTATCGTCGCTTTATCGGGTCATTCAACGGACGGGACGACTATGTGCGATCAGGCTCATTACGAGTTCGGTGAGTTGATGCAGTTCGGTTATGTGACGATGGATCAAAATGGCTCATTGTCTTATATGTCGAAAGAAATAGCATCTTGCGGTGAGATGCTTCTATTAACCCCCGCAAACGCGGAAGAATGAGAGAAAAGATGGATAATTCAGACGCAACTGATAATGAGCTTTATTTAGCTGCAGTATCAATGGCCGAAGCAGCGTCGAAGGATGATTTTGATCAGGTCGAACTGATCAATAACAGCTATAAGGGTCACCATGAGCAGCTATACGTAAACTTAATCAAAGTTGCCGGCGGATTGCTGAAAGGTTATTCACAGAAGAATCAATCAGACATCCTGAAAATCCTACGAGACAAGTATTACAAGTAATAATTTGCTATACTGATAACAGAGCGTCAACCACCGGGGCCAGCGGCGAAAAGATTTAAGCACAGAACTTTCTTTAGATATAGAGAATATCATGCCCCCGCGACTACTGGTCATAGTTGCGGGGGTTTCTTTATATATGTATCTATATAAGAAAGAAGGACCATAATGATTAATGAATTCCAGCAGAGTTGTGGAGGCAGTAGTTTCTATCGTATATCAAAACACATAAGTTTACCGCTACTGAGTTGTCGGACCTTCTTTGGTAGCGTCTTCTGATGCTGTTGCGTTATCCGTAGCGAAGACAACGCGAATCTTCTGGTCGCTTACAACGTCTAGCGTCTTTGCCATTAGGTCGTTTTGAAACCCCGGGATTCTTTCAGTCATCATGACAAAGTCATTTTGTCGCATGGAGTGACGGTAGAACGTTATATCATCAATCATCGTAGTGATGATGTTGTGGTACTCATTGGCAAGCGGTACATATCCGGTTATTTGGATAGTACCTCTGGCCGCAAGCAGTCGTTTAAGTCGTTCGGTTAGTTCCACAGTGGGAATATCTTCATTGTCGTAATCTCTGCGAACCAGGGCCATTTCTTCCAGCGCGGGAGAGATTGTTTGTGCAATGGTGCTTCTCTGCCAGTTCTTAAATTCACGATCAGATGCGCGATCCTGGTTTATTCGGTCACGCTCCGACGCATCTTTGTGCGTTCGTGTCCAACCGATATATACAAGTCCGGCGGCTAGAGTAGGGCCGAACAAAGTCAGCCAAGGTGACATTGCGCCTATGACGGTTGGATAGTCCCAGTGGACAATTGACCATATGAACACTGCGGTTGTGATTGTCAGAATTACAGCCGGTGTGACTAGTATTGCAACCTTAGCTTTGCTCTGCAATGTAAAACCCTCTCCTGGATCGTTGGATACGAGCAATCATCTACTTGCCGGGTAGGAGGTCTTTTCGATTTTTTGATCCTAGGAAGAACATGGTTTCGTTTCTGAGATTTCGTTGCAGAAGATCATGGTCAATGCTTTTCATGTATGCAATGCCGTCGCGTCTAACGTTGATGAAAGGGTCGTTGGGGTTGGACGGCGCGAGGAATTGTTGCAAGCTTTTCCGGTGTGGTTCTACCAGCAAATCGGCATGATGTCTCAATAGCGTATCGGGGACAGCTAAAACAAGTATCAAATAGAGATGTTCTAATTTGCGCGTGGAATCTATCCACTTCTTTCTGTCTTCACCGTATTCACGAAGAGAGTCGAATCTTTCTTGGGACAGTTGCAAGAGGCTAGTTACAGCGTCGACAACGGTTGTTCTACGCCAGTTTTCGAGGTCTCTGCTTCGGCTGGTTCTGTGGACGACGTACCAGCCGATGGTCGCAAAGATTCCTGCCAGGGCGGCAGCGCCAAGACCGGTACCTAGAGTCCACCAGGGTGAGGGAGCGTTGTAGACGAACTGTTCGACCTGCGCTCTGAGCATGCACAAAGTTTAAGTGCACCGGGCGTTCCTCTGGCACATCCCCATGTCGACGGTTACACCCGGTGCATGGCTAACGGTACGGCAAAGCCTCTGGTGGCGATCCGGCAAACTTTTTGGACACGGGATAGCGACACGCGTAGAAGCTGAGAATTTCCTGTGAAAATTACTTCCGGTGTAGTGCCGCAGAATGACGCATAGTGCCGCAAAGTGAGGAAAAAGTGACGCCCACCACCCCAGATGTCGGGATGCCTGGGTTTCATGCGGTGTGGGTTTGTCGGTACGCGCCGTTAACGTTGTGAGCAGCACCAGGTGACCTGCACTCGACATGACGATCACCCGGTGCCGCTGTTGTAGCCCCTACGAGAGGACTCACATGGACAAGCCTAACCATCCACCACCAGGTAAGCATGACCCACCGACAAGAAACCGCATCATGGAGACGGTCAATCTCCTGACAGCGGTCGGTCTGGCAGCACAGATACCTAACGTCACAACCGGTGTGCTCATCGCAGCAATCGGACTGTGCGGGGTCATCGCCAGAGAGAAGTAGCTGCGGTTGATGGTCCACCCTGTCTGAACTTGATGGGGTGGACCCTCTTCATCGTTGAAGATCGATCGCAACAACGCCACTCGGATCGAGCCGAAAAAAGTCACCCTGCATCGCCGGGTCAAATGAAAATAATGTTCATAGACCCTGAGCCTGTTAGTCTTTCAGACTGAATCTATCCATAGACGTAAGTTCTGCCGGATGCATGTTCGATCCGTAGGCGGCATAAATTGGCTCGTCGGCCAGCCTAAACCGTATCGGTGCACACTGACGCCCCGTGCTCGTGTTTCGGTGCGTCGCCCCAGGTCCGGCCTTCCATCGGGCCGACGAAGCCAGCCCTACCGACGCGCGAGGACAGCCTCTCGAATACCGTTGACGCGAGACAACGAGAGATTTCGAGCACGCGAGAAGAGGATCAATGACCCGGATTGTGATCATCGGTGGTGGTCCGGCAGGGTACGAAGCAGCGTTGGTTGCCGCACAGCACGGCGGAGAGGTGACGCTCGTCGATTCCGACGGTATCGGCGGTGCCTGCGTCCTCTGGGACTGCGTGCCATCGAAGACGTTCATCGCGTCGACCGGCATTCGCACCGAGATGCGTCGAGCCAGCGACCTCGGCATCTCCCTCGATCCGTCGCAGGCCGCCGTCGCATTGCCGAAGATTCACGACCGCGTGAAGAGCCTCGCGCAGGCGCAGTCGTCCGACATCGCCCACCGCGTCACCTCCGTCGGGGTGCAACTGCTGGCCGGACGCGCCGAGATGATCGACTCCCATGTCGGGATGGCCTCGCACCAGATCAAGGCCGTCCTCGCCGACGGCGAAGAACGCATCCTCGACGCCGATGTCGTGCTCATCGCGACCGGAGCCCGCCCCCGCGTGGTCAAGGGAGCCGAGCCCGACGGCGAACGCATCCTCAACTGGCGTCAGCTCTACGACCTCGAGGCTCTCCCCGAACACCTCGTGGTCGTCGGATCCGGTGTGACCGGTGCCGAGTTCGTCTCGGCCTACACCGAGATGGGCGTCAAGGTCACCGCGGTCTCGAGCCGTGACCGCGTCCTCCCGCACGAGGACGAGGACGCCGCGCTGGTGCTCGAGGACGCGTTCAACGAGCGCGGTGTCACCCTCGTCAAGCATGCCCGCGCCGATTCGGTGGTCCGCACCGACGACGGTGTTCTCGTCACGCTCTCGGACGGTCGCACCGTCGAGGGCAGTCATGCGCTGATGACGGTCGGATCGGTGCCCAACACCTCCGGTCTCGGTCTCGAGAGGGTCGGCATCGAACTCGACAAGGGCGGATATCTGCGCGTGGATCGCGTCTCGCGTACCGCGGTCGCGGGCATCTACGCAGCCGGCGACTGCACCGGTCTGCTGCCGCTGGCCTCGGTCGCGGCGATGCAGGGACGCATCGCGATGTACCACGCACTGGGGCAGGCGGTCAGCCCGATCAAGCTCAAGACCGTGGCCTCGGCGGTGTTCACTCGGCCCGAGATCGCGTCGGTCGGCGTCGCGCAGTCCACGATCGACGCAGGCGACGTGCCGGCGCGCGTGGTGATGCTGCCGCTCACCACCAATCCGCGAGCGAAGATGAGCGGCCTCAAGCGTGGTTTCGTGAAGATCTTCTGCCGTCCGGCCACCGGCGTCGTCATCGGCGGTGTCGTGGTCGCCCCGAGTGCGTCGGAGCTGATTCTGCCCATCGCGATGGCGGTGCAGAACAATCTGTCGGTCAACGACCTGGCCAACACGTTCTCGGTGTACCCGTCGCTGTCCGGTTCGGTCATCGAGGCCGCGCGCCAGCTGATGGCGCACGACGATTTGGACTGATCTCACGATGTGAGAATTGCGTTTCATATTTCGGTAGCACGTGAGACAGTCGAAGGAGCGGACACACCCGTCCGCTCCTTCTTCGACTCAGCGGATCCGCGGGCCGTTCTTCCCCCATTCCTGCTGCCCCGGAGTCTCTCTCATGTCCTCTACGTACCTTCCCGCCGCCCTGGCCAGGCGCACCGACTCGCTCACCAGCTCGGCCATCCGCGACCTCCTGTCCCTTACCGCACGTGACGACGTGATCAGCCTGGCCGGAGGTCTACCGGCCACCGATCTGATACCGGTCGACCGCATCGCCGCAGCCGCAGAGGCTGCGCTTCGCCGCCCCGACGCGGTGCAGTACTGCGAGACATCCGGCCACCGCACTCTGCGCAGCATCATTGCGGCCAGGGAATCGGCCGTGCGCGGGGGAGTGCCCGTTCCGGTCGAGTCCGTCATCGTCACGCACGGTTCGCAACAGGCCCTGACGTTGCTCGCGCAGGCCCTGATCGACCCGGGCGCTGTCGTCGTGGTCGACGAACCCGCGTACACCGGTGCGCTGCAGGTCTTCTCTATCGCCGAAGCGAGCATCGAGTCCATTCCCCTGACCGATACCGGAATGGACACCGACGAACTCGAACGTCGACTGACAGCGGGACTGCGGCCCGCTGTGGTCCACACCGTCGCCAACTTCCACAATCCGCGTGGAGTCACGATGAGCGAGCAGCGACGTCGTCACCTCGCGGCGCTGGCGGATCACTACGGATTCTGGGTGATCGAGGACGACCCGTACGGTGAGATCTGGTTCGGAACAACGGAATCCGGCGTCGACGCCCCGCCGGCACCGATCGCGCGTCAAAGCGATCGCGTCATCCGACTGTCGAGTGCGTCGAAGATCCTGGCTCCGACGCTCCGAGTCGGCTGGTTCGTCGCCCCACCCAGCGTCTGTGCGGCGGTGGAACTGCTCAAGCAGGGCGCGGATCTGTGCGGATCCTCGCTGACGCAGTCGATGACGGCGGAGATGCTCGCCGACTCCGCGTGGCTGGACGCACACCTGACTGTTCTGCGGCGCGAGTATGCCTGCCGTGCAACGGCATTGATCGCCGCTCTCGCCGCACAGTTCGGTGATCGGCTGGTCGTCTCACGCCCCGCGGGAGGGATGTTCGCCTGGGCCACCTTCCTGGACGGAACCGACACCGGCCAGTTGCTCGATGTGGCACTCGAGCACGGAGTTGCCTTCGTGCCGGGAACGGCGTTCGCGTCGGGTGCGCAGTACCGTCACTCGCTCCGGTTGAGCTACGCCGGATCCACCCCGCCCGTGCTGGCAGACGCAGTGCAACGATTGGCCGCCGCGCACTCGGCAGGTTCTGCGGCCTGACGACCAGGGGCGGTAGCCTGACGTGCAAGCAATGCGGGGATTTTCGAAGGAGAGGGAGCGTTCGAGATGAGCAACCGATCGAATACGAAGTTCCTCGGACCCGACCAGCGGGTGGAGGCGTGGGACCAGCTCGGAACCGAGCAGTTCGACGTAGTGGTCGTCGGCGGTGGCGTCGTCGGCTCAGGAGCGGCCCTCGACGCGGCGACGCGCGGGCTGAAGGTCGCCCTGGTCGAGGCGCGTGATTACGCGTCGGGAACGTCCTCTCGCTCGTCCAAGATGTTCCACGGCGGGCTTCGATACCTCGAGCAGCTCGAGTTCGGGCTCGTGCGCGAGGCCCTGCACGAACGCGAACTCTCTCTGTCCACGCTCGCACCGCACCTGGTCAAGCCGCTGAAATTTCTCTTCCCGCTCACGCATCGGTTGTGGGAGCGGCCCTACATCGCCGCGGGCATCTTCCTCTACGACCGCATGGGTGGGGCCAAATCGGTGCCGCAGCAGAAGCACCTGACTCGATCCGGTGCACTGCGTATGTCGCCCGGGATCAAACGCAAGTCGCTGATCGGCGGGATTCGGTACTACGACACCGTCGTCGACGACGCCCGGCACACCATGATGGTCGCCAGAACGGCCGCCCACTACGGCGCAGTGGTGCGCACATCGACCCAGGTGGTCGGATTCCTGCGTGAGGCCGACCGGGTTTCCGGTGTCCGCGTGCGTGATTCGGAGACCGGTGCCACCACCGAGGTGCGGGCACACGTGGTGATCAATGCCACCGGCGTGTGGACCGACGAGATCCAGTCACTGTCCAACATGCGCGGCCGGTTCCGGGTACGCGCCTCGAAGGGCGTGCACATCGTGGTGCCGCGCGATCGGATCGTCAGCGAGGCCGCGATCATTCTGCGCACCGAGAAGTCGGTGCTGTTCATCATTCCGTGGGGAGCGCACTGGATCATCGGTACCACCGACACCGACTGGAACCTCGATCTCGCACACCCGGCCGCCACCAAGGCCGACATCGACTACATCCTGGGCGAGGTCAACTCGGTGCTCGTCACGCCGCTCACCCACGAGGACATCGACGGGGTCTACGCGGGCTTGCGGCCACTGCTCGCCGGCGAGAGCGACGAAACCTCCAAGCTGTCCCGGGAACACGCGGTCGCTCGGGTTGCACCCGGACTCGTCGCCATCGCGGGCGGCAAGTACACGACCTACCGCGTGATGGCCGAGGACGCAGTCGATCTGGCCGCCGAGGACATCCCGGTGCGGGTGGCGTCCTCGATCACCGAGAAGGTGCCCCTCGTCGGTGCCGACGGCTACTTCGCGCTGGTCAATCAGGCACCGCACCTGGGCGAGATGCACAAGCTGCATCCGCATCGGGTGACGCATCTGCTCGACCGATACGGTTCGTTGATCGACGAGGTGTTGGCCATGGCCGACGGCAAACCCGAACTGCTGCAACCACTCACCGATGCGCCGGCATACCTCCAGGTGGAGGTGGTGTACGCCGCGGCAGCGGAGGGCGCACTGCATCTCGAGGACGTGCTCTCGCGTCGGACCCGAATCTCGATCGAGTACTCGCATCGTGGGATGAACTGCGCGGGTCAGGTCGCTGCATTGATCGCACCGGTTCTGGGCTGGGACGAGGCCACGGTCGATCGTGAGGTCGAGACCTACCGAGCCCGAGTGGAGGCCGAGATCGAGTCGCAGCGTCAGCCCGACGACGAGTCGGCAGACGCACTGCGCGTCGTCGCGCCCGAGGCCCGCCAGGAAATCCTCGAACCCGTTCGCACGATCTAGCGCAGTCGAACCAGCGTCCGGGGCGCGCGAGCGGCCGTCGCGCCGGAGACGGCCATGACGAGCAGGGTGAGTATCGCAAGTGTCAGCATGCGATCCATGGTGGTCGGCGAAGCTGTGAAGGGGCTTGGTCGCACCTGACAGGGAGCTTTCAGGTTTCTTCCCGTCGTCGCTCGACAGGGTGGGAGGGCGGCGCGAGCTGCGCCTCGAGATACGCCCTCTCGGCAGGCGACGGGCCGAGAGCGAGCGCGGTCGTTCGTGCGTTCCTGGCCTCCTCCGCGCGGTCCAGGCGATCGAGCATCACAGCTCGACAGGCATGCCACAGGTAGTGGCCGCCCAGAGAATCGATGGCGTCGAGTGCGTCGAGCCCGGCGGCAGGCCCCTGGCTCTCTCCGATGGCCACGCCGCGGTTGAGTGCCACGATCGGTGTGTTCTCCACAACCGCCAACGCGTCGTACAGCGCGACGATCCGAGACCAGTCGGTGTCGGCGTAGGTCGCTGCTGTGGAGTGACACGCGGCGATGGCTGCCTGGACGGTGTAGCGACTGGGCCGAGAGTCGTTGCGCCGCAGAGCACCCTCCATCAACCGGACGCCCTCCTCGATCGCCTCTCGATTCCATCGAGATCTGTTCTGATCCTCGAGCCTGACGAGGCCGCCCGATTCATCGGTCCTGGTCGCCCGGCGCGAATCCGTGAACAGCATGAGGGCCAGTAGCCCCCGAAGTGACGGCTCGTCGGGCATCAGGTCGATCAGCACACGGGCCAACCTGAGTGCCTCGTCGCACAGTCGAGGCCGCACCAGCGTCTCGCCGCCGAGATGGCCGGCCGTGAACATCAAATACACCGTGGTGGCCACCGCGTCGAGTCGTTGCGGCAACTCCGCCGAATCCGGTACTCGATACGGAATGTTTGCAGCTGCGATCTTCTTCTTCGCACGCGTGAGCCGTTTGGACATGGTGGCCTCGGGCACGAGCATCAGTCGGGCGACGTCGGCAGTGGCGAGCCCACAGAGAGTGCGCAGGCTCAGTGCCACCTGCGCCTCGACGGAGAGCGTCGGATGACAGCAGGTGAAGACCAACCGCAGAAGATCGTCGTCGATCTCGGACTCGTCGCTCTCGCTCCAGTTCTGGTTCGACACGGCGAGATCCGCCGCCTCTCGTTCCTTCGCGGTGCGCCCGGCCTCGCGTCGGAGGATGTCGAGCGCCTTGTTGCGGGCCACGGCCGTGAGCCAGGCACGCGGATTGTCGGGCACACCCGATCCGGGCCAGTGAGCGAGTGCGGTCACCACCGCCTCGGAGACCGCGTCCTCGGCGACGGCGAAACTGCCGGTGGTGCGCACGAGGGTCGCCAGGACTCGGCGACCCTCGTCACGGACCACGGCCGAGAGGTGCTCGGCCGGTGTACTCATCGAGTCATCGGAATGACCGGCCGAACCTCGACTGCTCCGTTCCATGCCGCCGGGATCTGGGCGGCCAGTGCGATCGCGGCATCGAGGTCCTGTGCCTCGAGGAGGAAGAACCCGGCGAGCACCTCTTTCGCCTCGGCGAACGGACCGTCCGTTGTCAGGACGTCGCCGCCCTTTCCTCCCGACACGCGCACCGTGGTGGCGGTCGACGTGGGATGCAGGACCGCTCCGCCGGTGATCGCGGATCCGGCCGCGGCACTGAATGCACCGTATTCGGCCATCTCGTCGGCGACCTCGGGCGAGGTCCAGTCGGCATCATGGGTGTAGACGATGGCTGCGTACGTGGTCATGAAGACTCCTCGGGTTCGTTGCGATCGGCACCGTTTGCCGACCTACACACGAAGGACGAACGGGGTTCGTCGAAAAGGACACCACGGACCGAACTATCTCGCCACACCTCGTTTCTGGCAGTGTGGGCAGTGGTAGATCTGGCGTTCCTCCAGGGGATTGTCTCCGATCAGACCGAATTCGATGGTGGTTCCGCAGCGTCTGCACGGCTTGTTCTCGCGCCCGTACACCCAGAAGTGTCGGCCCGGACGTCGATCTCCGGTGGTGACGCGTTGGTTGCGATCCTTGTTGGCCATGATCAATCGGTAGGACAGGTCGATCGTCTTGCTCAGGTCACCGGCTTCGCCGACCGGGGTGCGCGGGTCGACGCCCCGGAGAAAGCAGATCTCGTTGCGGTAGACGTTGCCCAGGCCGGCAATGTTGCGCTGATCGAGAAGCGCGAGCCCGATCGGCCGGGCCGGATCCGCTGCGAGCCTGGACAGCGCCACGTCAGGATCCCAGTCGGGACCGAGCAGATCCGGTCCGAGATATCCGACGGCATCGTCCTCGTCCTCGAGGATTTCGAGCACTCCGAGCTCGAAACCGATGGCCTGCGCGTCGGCGGTGTTCAAGATGATCCGCGCCTGGAACGCAGGGCGGCGCCAGCGAGCACCGGGTGCGTAGACGTGCCAGGTGCCCTCCATCTTGAGATGCGAATGAATGGAGTATCCGCCGACTCGAATCAGCAGATGCTTACCGCGTGAGGCGACGGAATCGACGGTCTCGCCGGTGAAGTCGACTGTGGCGTAGCGCGGTACGCGAATGTCGCAGGTGGTGAGCTGTCGGCCCTCGAGTGCGGCGCGCAGGGTGTTGGCGGCGCGCCAGACGGTATCGCCCTCGGGCATCGGTGTTCGTGTCCTCTCCGGTGGTCTCGCAGGCAGTGGGCAATCAGCGACGCAGGCGAAGTCCGCGTGGGGTCGCCGAGAAACCTGCTTCGGTCAAGGTCTTGGCGAAGTCGGTGCCGTGGATGTCGTGACCGTTGATCCGCTCGACGAGTAGCTTGTCGACTCCGCCGCGGCGAACGGTGGCCGCCAATGCGGTTGCTGCAGCGCCGATGTCGTCGGCGTTCTCACCGAACGTGAGCACCGACTTCCCGCCGCGTTCGACGAACATCGTCAACTCGCCCCGAACGAGGACGACCAGTGCACCGGCCTTTCGGCCCGGCCGATGCTTCGTCGTCTCGTCCGGCGTATCTCCGACACCGGCCTCGCCGCTGCCGGCTTTCGGCCAGGGCAGTGCTCCGCCGTAGGGATTGGCCGGATCGCACGACGCGAGTACGACAGCGCTGGCGTTCTTCTTCGGTTCGTCGTAGCTGCGTAATCGGTCGACCACGTCGGAGGTGGAGAACTGCGCACCGCCGAGTGAGTCGACGAAGTAGCCCCGACGGCATCGACCGGAATCCTCGAATCCGGTGAGCACCTTGTACATCGTGGCGAAGCCGCCGGGCACACCTTCGTTCATCACCGAACCGCGGGTCACCACGCCGTAGCGTTCGAGCAGGACGTCGGCGGTCGCGTGTGCACGGACGGTGAGGTCGGGTTCGAGCTCGGGCAATCGTGACCATCGCCCACCCGCCGTCGGCGGTCCGGTTCGGGTCGGGAGCGAGGGACGCTCGAATTGTCGGTACGAGCGCAACCGCGGTGTACGGCGAGGTGCACGATGACTCGGGGCCGAGCGGGTGGTCGTGGAGTTCAGCAGCGCACGAAGCGGAGCGAATGTGTCGTTGCTCAGACGACCAGCCCACACCAGCTCCCACAGTGCAGCCTGCAGTGCGGTGTCGTCGGTACTGCCGACGGTGTCGGACAGCTGCCGGAAGAAGTACGCACCGCCCCCCGCGACGGCGTCCTGAATGCGAATCTGCAGTTCCGACAGATCGGACTCGGCTGCAGGCACCAGGGTCAGTGGTGCGGTGTCGGCCATGTGCAGGCTCACCCAGCCGTCCTTCGACGAGATCGCGCCGTGTCCGGACCACAGCACCTCGCCGGTCGAGGTGAGCTCGTCGAGCATCGCCGGACTGTAGTCGGTCACCCGCGACGAGAGCACGAGAGATTCCCACGCCGATGCCGGAACAGGAACGCCCGCAAGCTGTTCGATGACGGTCGCGACGCCGTCGATCCCGCTCAGGCGTCGGCTGTCCACGTGCTGCCACGCGGGCAGGAAGCGGCCCAGGGTGGCGGTGGAGACGGGTTCGACCTCCTGCCGGGCCGCAGCCAACGACCGCCGCCGCAGTCGCCGAAGTACCTCGGCGTCGCACCATTCGCTACCCGTGGCACCGGGCCGGAATTCGCCCTCGACGACGCGCTTGTCGACGGCGAGTCTGCGTAGGACGTCGCGTACCACGGCGGTGCCGACCCCGAAGCGCGCCGCTGCGTCGTCGAGGGTGAACGGTCCGTGGGTTCGGGCATACCGGCTGATCAGGTCCACCAGCGGATCGTCGACGGGTTCGATGAAGGCGGCCGGAGTACCGATGGGAAGCGGGACGCCCAACGCATCGCGCAATCGAGCGGCGTCCTCGATGGCCGTCCACCAGTTCCGGCCGGCGAACGAGACCTCCATCGCCCGTTTGGCGTCGGCGAGTTCGGCGAGCCACTGCGGATACTCGTCGCCGTCGGTGCGCAGGCCGACTTCGTCCACGGTCAACGGTCCGAGCAGGCGTAGCAGGTCGGCCACGCCTTCGATGTCCTTGGCGTGACGGTCCTCGGGAAGACGCTGCAGTTCGAGTTCGGTGGTGGTGATGACGCTGTCGTCGAGCAGCTCTCGCAGCTCGACGCGTCCGAGCAGTTCGGCGAGGAGCGCCGAGTCGAGTGACAGTGCGGCGGCCCGGCGTTCGGCCAACGGGCTGTCGCCCTCGTACATGAATGCGCCGACGTAGTTGAACAACAGCGAATTGGCGAACGGTGACGGTGACGGCGTTTCGACGTCGACGATTCTGATCTGTCGTCGGCCGATGCGAGCCAGGATGTCCTCGAGGGCAGGAAGGTCGTAGACGTCCTGCAGGCACTCGCGGACGGTTTCGAGCAGGATCGGGAACGTCGGGTACTTGCGTGCCACGTCGAGCAGCTGAGCCGAACGCTGGCGCTGCTGCCACAACGGCGCGCGTTTGCCCGGGTTTCGGCGGGGGAGAAGCAGTGCGCGCGCGGCACATTCGCGAAATCTCGATGCGAACAGCGCCGACCCGCCGACCTGCTCTGTGACGATGTCGGCGATCTCGTCGCGCTCGAACACGAACAGTTCTGCGCCCGGCGGCTGGTCGTCGGTGTCGGGGAGCCGGACGATGATGCCGTCGTCGGATGCGGTAGGAGCGGCGTCGATGCCATAGCGCTCGATCAGTCTCGCGCCGACTGCGAGGGCCCACGGTGCGTGTACCTGCTGGCCGTAGGTGGAATGCAGCACCAGCCGCCAGTCGCCCAGTTCGTCGCGGAACCGCTCGACGATCATCGTCTTGTCGGTGGGGAGCTGACCGGTGGCCTCGAGTTGCTCGTCGAGCAAGGCGATGAGGTTGTTGACGGCGTTGGCGTCGAGACCGTCGGAGCTCAGTCGCTCGGCGAGGTTGCTGCGATCGGTGGTGCTTCGCAGGAATTCGCCCAGCGCCTGGCCCAGTTCGGCCGGTCGACCGAGACCGTCGCCGTGCCAGAAGGGGAGCCTTCCCGGTTGGCCGTACGCGGGGCTCACCAGCACCCGGTCGTGGGTGATCTCCTCGATGCGCCAGCTGGTGGCACCGAGTGCGAACACATCACCCACTCGCGACTCGTAGACCATCTCCTCGTCGAGTTCACCTACCCTGGACTGCTTTTCACCGACCATGTAGACGGTGAACAGTCCGCGGTCGGGGATGGTGCCACCGGAGGTGACGGCCAGTCGCTGCGACCCGGGACGGCCGGTGAGAGTGTTGGCGTCGCGGTCCCACACCAACCGCGGCCGCAGTTCTGCGAACTCGTCGGAGGGGTAGCGGCCCGAGAGCAGGTCGAGAGTCGACTCGTAGGCAGATCGGGGCAGGGTGGCGAAACTGCCTGTGCGACGGACCGAATCGAACCAGTCCTCCGCGTCGATCGGTTCGAGAGCGCAGGCTGCCACGGTCTGCTGCGCCAGGACGTCGAGAGGGTTGGCGGGAACGAACAACGCCTCGATCTTGCCCGACGTCATGCGTTCGACCGTGACCGCGCAGTGGATCAGGTCGGTTCGATGCTTGGGGAACAACACGCCCTTGGAGATCTCGCCGACCTGGTGGCCTGCGCGTCCGACGCGCTGCAGACCGCTGGCCACCGATGGCGGTGCTTCGACCTGAACGACCAGATCGACTGCGCCCATGTCGATTCCGAGCTCGAGGCTGCTGGTGGCCACGACGCAGCGCAGCCTGCCGGTCTTGAGGTCGTCCTCGATCAGTGCGCGTTGATCCTTGCTGACGCTGCCGTGGTGGGCCCGGGCCAGCAACGGATCGGCACCGTGGTTCACGTCGTTCGGAGTGCCGACCTGCGAGGGCGGCTTGTGTTGTGTCTCCACGCCGTCGCCGATCCGCTCGGCGTACACCTCGTTGAGCCGCGCGGTGAGCCGTTCGGCGAGGCGACGGGAATTGGCGAAGACGATGCACGATTTGTGCTCGAGGATGAGATCGACCATCTTCTCCTCGACGTGCGGCCAGATCGAGCCCTGCGCCGGGGGAGCGGCGGAGGTGTCGGCGCTCGGATCGGTGACGCCCAGTTCGGTCATGTCCTCCACCGGCACCTGGACCGTCAGATCGAAGGTTTTCGGAGCGGGTGGTGCGACGATCTCGATGGGGGCCGCACCGGCCAGGAAACGGCCCACCTCCTCGTGCGGTCGCACCGTCGCGGACAGGCCGATGCGCTGGGCGGGCTTGTCCAGCATCGCGTCGAGCCGTTCCAGGGACACCGCCAGATGCGCGCCGCGTTTGGTGCCTGCCACGGCGTGAACCTCGTCGACGATCACGGTGTCGACCTCGGCGAGGATGTCGCGGGCGGCCGAGGTGAGCATGAGGAACAGCGATTCCGGGGTGGTGATCAGAATGTCCGGCGGAGTCTTGATCATGTTTCTGCGGTCGGCGGCGCTGGTGTCGCCGGACCGCACGCCGACCGAGATCTCGGGTGGGTTCAGGCCGAGGCGCTTGGCGGTCTGGGTGATGCCGACCAGTGGCGCACGCAGGTTGCGTTCGACGTCGACGGCAAGGGCCTTGAGTGGCGAGATGTAGAGGACCTTGGTCTTGCGAGTGCTGTCCGCACCCAGTTGCGCCAGCTCGTCCAAGGCCCACAGGAAGGCCGAGAGCGTCTTGCCCGAACCCGTCGGCGCCACCACGAGAGTGTGCGAACCACTCGAGATCGACGACCACGCGCCCAACTGCGCGGACGTGGGAGCAGGAAATGCGCCGGAGAACCACTCCCGGGTCGGCCGCGACAACTTCTCCATCACCGACAGCTCGCCCGCTACGTCGGTGCCCGTACTGTGCCTGGCCATCCCATCATCATGCCCCCGGGCACCGACAGATAATCCTCACGCGGTTCCCCCATCGCGCAGCGGTGTCGATTCGAGCGATTCGGGTACACCCCTCCCATGACCGACGACCAAGAGATCATGCAGAAGATTTCCGCGAAACTCGACGCTCTGCTCGGCAGCAAGACCAACGGACTGCAGAACGAGGTGCCTCCGGGCGCAAGCATCCAATCCGACGAGGACGATGCCGAGCAGGGGCCGCTCGGTCGTGACTACCACCTGGCGAGCAAGTACGCGCAGGCGCTCGCGATCAACGAGCCACAGGTCATCGACCGTGACGAATTCGATCGATTGGTCGCCGAGTACGGCTGACCCGACACCGCCGCGACCCCGGCCCCGGCCCGCACACCGGTCCGGGGCTTCGTCGTGTTCGGATCTGGCGAACGGCGCAGCCACGGATCTACAGTCGGTGGGGTGACCGAGCGCAAGGAACCAGGAGTCACGTTCGAGTCCTGGGTGGACAAACAGATACGTCAGGCGCAGGAAGACGGCGCGTTCGAGAATCTGGAAGGGACCGGCAAGCCGATCCCGATGGGGGATCCCGGTGACGAGTTGTGGTGGGTGCGAGGCTTTCTGAAGAGGGAGAACCTGCCCGCCGACGCACTGCTGCCGACCGCATTGCAGCTGCGCAAGGAGATCGAGCGGCTGCCGTCGACGCTCATCGCCATCCGGCGCGAGGACTCGGCGCGAGATGTGCTGGACGAGTTGAATGCTCGCATCGTCGACTGGATTCGGTTCCCGACGCCGCCGGTCGTGCCGCTCGGCCCGGTGGACGTCGAGACCTGGATGGAGAGTTGGCGGATCAACCGCGCCGAGGTCGACCGACTCGCGCGCGAGCACGCCGCTCAGGCGGCCCGGACGTCCGGTGCCACGACGACGGGCGTCGGCCGACCGTCGTGGTGGACACGTATCGGCAGGAGGTTCATCCGGCGGCGCTGAGGCCCGGTGTCGTCGCGCACAGGGCCAGTGCATCGGCGGCGGTCGACACGAACGGAATGCTCGAGGTCCCGTCGACGCGAGTCCGGTCCGGCAGCAGGCCGTCGGATCGGCTGGGCTCGTCCATCGTCGTCCAGCCGGTCGCCCGCCGGACGATACCGCCGATCAGCGTGTCCGCTGCGTGGCGAACACCGCTGCGCACCGTGATCGGCGCGGTGTCAAGTTCCACCCGAGCGAACCGTGACGCCGCATCCACGGCGGCGGTGGTCTGCGCCGCCGACGATCGACCGCGCCGACCCGTACTCAAGCCGTGCCCGGGGAGATCGAGCACGACGACATCGACGCCTTCGGCCGCGATGTCCGAAGCCAACGTCGTCAAATACCGCCCGTGCGTACCGCTGTCCGCGAGAAGTACGACGGAACGATCGGATCCCGCGGACGACCGATGGATCTCGACGTGCACGCTTCCGTGACCGGTATCGAGCTGTCGATGGTCGATCTGCAGGGCCGCGAGGTCCGCGCGGCTCAGCTCCACCGCCTCGGAGGCCGGGCGCAGGGCGGCTTCGCAGGCGATGCCGCGTGCGAGGGCGTCACCGCGCCGAAGCAGCGGCTTGCCTTGCAACAGAATCATCACCGCCGCGCTCTCGTGTGCCGTGAGGGTCGGTGCCCAGCCGGTGGCGCGGCCGAGGGCAGAGGAGTCGACGATCGGTTCGCCCGGTGTCACCCACTGCCCGGAGAAGGGCGTCAGGCCCAGCCGGAACGCCACGTTCGCGACGTGGGTCGCGGCTTTCTGGGGAACGTCGAACATCACCTGCCCCTGCATCGCGGCGAGTTCGCGTACACCGACCCAGTCCACCGGACCGAGGTTGTACGGGCCGACGAGGTCGGTCTTCGCGGCTCGGTGGAACGCGTCGGCCATGTCGTCCTGATACAGGAATTGATACGACGAGCGATCCGCGTCGGGAAAGGCTCCCACCGGGCCGGTGAACTGATCGATTCCGTCGTTGGAGAAGTCGGGTCCGACAATGTAGGTGCACCGCAGCATGGAGATGGCCATCTCCTCGGGGTGTCTGCGTAGCCACCACTCCGCGTAGTGCTCTACCTCGGCCTTGTCATAGAAGTAATAGCGGCCCGGGTCACCAGTGGGATAGGTGTTCTCGGTGAGCGGTTCCGGTGCGATGTCTGCACCGTACGCGTTGATGCTCGACGCGATCACCACCCGCGCGACGCCCGCTCGGTACGCCGAGTCGATCACGTTGCGTGAGCCGCGCAGGTTGATGTCGTGAGTTTCGGTCTTGTCCCTGAGCTCCTCGACGACGAACGCCAGATGCAGGACGGCATCGCAGCCGTCGAACAGCGTCTCGAGATCCGGCGACCGGATGTCCGATCGGACGGAGGTGAACTTGGGGTGTTGTATTCGCGCAGGCCGACGGGCGATGCCGACGACCGTGTCCACCTCGGGGTCGTCGAACAATCTGGGCAGGATCGCGGCTGCGAAATCGCTGGTGGCACCGGTGACCGCAATACGGAGACCGCGGGTGTGCTCACTCATCCGGGTAGTCCGGCCACGGCCTCGACGATGTGGTCCGTTGCGGTCGACAGCTGTTGTTCGGTGTGTGTTGCCATCACACACAGGCGCAGTATCGCACCGGATTTCGGCACCGCGGGGTGCAAGGCGGCGCTGGTGAAGATGCCGCGGTCGTAGAGGTTCTTCCACAGACTCATGGCCACCAGATCGTCGCCGACGTGGAGTGAGACGATCGGTGAGGCCGTGTCTCCGTGCGGGGTCGCTGATCTACCGGCTACGTCCAGCCCGGCCGACTGCAATCCGCCGCGCAGCATCTCGGCGTTGTCGAGGACGCGCCGAGCCCGATCCTTGCCCTCGTCGCTGCGGATCAGCTTGACCGAAGCCAGCGCGGCTCCCACCGCAGCAGGCACGCCGGAAGTCGTGAACAGGAAGGCGCGGGCCTTGACTCGCAGGGTGTCGATCAGATCACTCGATCCGGTGACGAACCCGCCGGTGGAGCTGGGGCTCTTCGACAGTGACGCCATCGTGACGTCGACGTCCCTGGTGATGCCGAACAGCTCGGCGGCTCCGGTGAGTTGGGGCCCGTAGATGCCGAGGCTGTGGGCTTCGTCGACCATCAGTGCCGCGTGATAACGGATACACAGCTCGGAGACGGCATCGAGCGGTGCGAGGTCGCCCTCCATGGAGTAGAGGCCGTCGACGATGACCAGCACGGCCCCGTCGTCGACGACGGGCTGCTGGAGTCGGGCCTCGAGATCGGCCATGTCGTTGTGCTTGAACTTGACCACCGACGCTCCGGAGAGCGCGCTGCCGTCGCGGATCGAGGCGTGGGCTGCAGAATCGACGATCACCGTGTCACCGGGGCCGACGATCGCGCTGATCGTTCCGAGATTCGTCTGGTAGCCGGTGGTGAAGACGAGTGCGTCGTCGGTTCCGTGCCACTGGGCGATCTCGTGTTCGAGTTCGAGGTGGAGGTCCAGGGTGCCGTTGAGCAGGCGACTTCCGGTGACGGCACTGCCGAACGTGTCGAGCGCGTGCTGAGCACCCTCGACCACCTTCGGGTGGTCGGCGATGCCGAGGTAGTTGTTGGAACCGAGCATGATCTTGTCTTCGCCCTCGACGCGAACGACGGGAGCGACAGCCGATTCCATCTTGCGGAAGTAGGGGACCACATCGGCTTCTCGGACGGCCCGCAGCAAATCCACGCGTTCGTCGCCGCCGAGTCGTTTCATCAATCTGTTGACAACCATCGTGTACCAGAACTCCTCACAGAGTCGATTGTGGTTCGTCGCGAATTCATGAGTTGATTCGGAGCCGGCGGCGACATCGATCGGTATTCGACGAAAGAATATTCGATGTTTCGATAGACGCTTTCGCAACGGAAATCAGTCGGTAAAACGGCCCGAAAAAATGATCTCGGTATTTTTTGATCGCCAAGATTTTACGATACCTTTAGTTTATCTGTGCAGGTCACAGGGTATCGTCGATGGTCAGCGCGAATTCACCTGCTCCACCGCTGTGATTATGGATTACGACCGATTTGTCGCGATCAAGTGATGGCACAAAACGGCGTAGATGCAATCAATCAGTGGCACACAATCGATTAGTGACACAAGGAGAAGAACTGTGACTGGATTAATGGTGCGCGAAAGGGAAACCCTCGAGAAGTACATGCCGGGTTTGATGCACTATCTGGACACAACCCCGCTGGATCGACTCGAGTCGCGTGAGTCGGACGCGATCGACAAGTTTCGAGAATTCGGTGGCACCGGTTTGGTGGTTCCGACCGAACTCGGGGGTCTCGGTGCTCCGGCCATCGACGCGGTCCGGGCGCAGCGGGCCATCGGGTCGCGGTCGCCCTCTCTGGGTGCGGGAACCACGATGCACCATCTCTCGGTCGCCTCGCTGACGGAATTCGCTCGCGGTGCCACCGAGGACGACCGTGCCTTGATCAAGGGACTGGTCGAACAGAAGGCGATCGTCGCCTCCGGATTCTCGGAGGGCGTGACCGGCGGGAGTGTGTTCATCCCGACGATGACCGCGGTGAAGAAGGGCGAGAACTACATCGTCAACGGCAGCAAGAAGCCGTGCAGCCTGGCACGATCGATGGATCTGCTGACCTGCAGCGTGGAGATCGACTCCGGCGACCGTGCCGTCGCCCTGATCCCGGCAAGTCTCCCGGGAATGAGCGTGAAGCCGTTCTGGACCACCGACATCCTGGCCGGCGCGCAGAGCGAAGAGGTCCTGCTCGAGGACGTCGAAGTGCCTGCCAGTCTGGTTCTGCCGAACAAGGACGACGACCCCGACGGTGTGCACGAGATGACCGGATACCTCTGGTTCGGCATGCTGATCTCGGCCAACTACATCGGTGCAGCGACGTCTCTGCTCGAGCGCATGATCGAGCAGGACAAAGGCGACTACGAGGGATACGCTCGCGCGGCGGCCGAACTGGAGACGTCGATGGCGGCGATCGAGAACGTGGCCCGCGCCTTCGACGAAGGTGAACGCGGGCAGGACATCTCGGTGAGGTTGTTGTTCAACCGCATCGCCGTTCGCGACGCTCTGGTGCGGGGCAGTTCCGCTGCGGTCGAATCGTTGGGCGGGATCGGCTTCATCAAGTCACCCGAAATCGCTTATGTCGCAGCGGCATTGCACGCCTTTGCTTTTCATCCGCCGTCACGGCGATCGATCTCGGAGACCCTCGCCCGGTTCCACGCAGGCGAAGAGTTCGCCTTCGTCAAGTAGGGGTCAGTCCTCGAATCGCTCTTCGTCGGCCAGCTTGTCCTCGCCGCGGTTTCGGAAGAACTTGAATCCGGGGATTCCGATGACCGCGCGCCGGACGTCCTTGGTGACTCCGAGCAGCTCGTGAATCTCGGGGGACACCGTGTCGAGGGTGGCGAGGATGGGAAGCAGCGCTTCCATGTGAGCGAGGAGTCCAGGCAGCTGATCGACCATGGCGATCGCTGCGTCGACTTCCTCCTCCGAGAGGTTGTCGACGAACTTGCGGGCCATGGGTTCGGATTTCTTGGCGATGGGATCGAACAACTCGATCAGTTCGAGCGCGGTGTGCGAGGCGACCGATGCCGAGGCGACCACGTCGTCCGCGGCACCGGTTGTCCGCTGCACGCTGGCGACCACGGCGTCGGCGGAGTCGATCACGTGATCGATGCGTGTCATCAACATCTCAATACGCGTCAGCAGTGCTTCGATTCGGCCGGGGAGGGTAAGCGCGAAAGCGGTCGTGGTGAGCATCCAGCCCGCTCCGGCCCGCGCTACCGCGACTCCGCGCCGGAGCACCGTTTCGGTACCGAGGGGATCGGGGAGAACCACACCTGCCAAGACCAGAGCCATAGGAGCGACAATGCCACACCGACACCACGCCCCGAGTGCCGTTAGCCTCGACGCATGAGAGCTCTCGTCACCGGTGCCAGCGGATACATCGGGTCGCGGTTGGTGGCAGCGCTGCTGGCCGACGATGCCGACGTCGTCGTCGGCTCCCGAACGCCGGACAACCTGCGGACCTTCGACTTCTTCGACTCCGTCACCGCAGTCTCGCTCGACGTCACCGACGAACGGTCCTGCGCGGCCGCGTTCGCGGAATCCGGTGACATCGATGTCGCCTACTACCTCGTTCACGCCATCGGCGAGTCGGATTACCGCGCGCAGGACCGACGATCCGCCGAGCAGTTCGCAGCCGCGGCCGCCCGTGCGGGAGTGGGCCGAATCGTCTACCTCGGCGGTTTCGTACCCGACGACGACCATCTGTCGGAGCACCTCGCGAGCCGGGCGGACGTCGGCGAGGCACTGACGGTGGACGGCGTCGAGCTGGTCTGGCTCAGAGCGGCCATCGTCCTCGGTGCCGGCTCGACGTCGTACGAGATGTTGCGTTACCTCGCGGACCGCTTGCCGGTGCTGCCGCTGCCGAGTTGGCTGGCCGAGCCCGTGCAGCCCATCGCCGTCGACGACGTGCTGCACTACCTGGTGGCGTCCGCCGACGCCGAGACGGTCCCGGCGGGCTCCTACGACATCGGTGGGCCGGATGTGGTGCCGTATCGAGATCTGGTGTTCGCGTACGTCGAGGCTGCCGGTCTCCAGCGCATCGGCGTTCCGGTGCCGCTGGTGCCGACCTCGCTCGCAGGAAAGGTGATCGGAAAGATCATTCCGGTTCCCGCCGGACTCGCCGAGGATCTCGTCGGATCATTGCACAACACGATGACGACGTCCGAGAGTCGGATTCGCGAGCTCGTTCCCGACCCTCCTCGAGGTCTCACCACGATTGCCGACGCCATGGCCCGTAGTGTGCGGGGAATGGTCGGTGACCCTCCCGGTGTGTGCGCCCTGAAGGATCCGCTTCGGTTGGCGAACACCGACGCGGCGTGGAGCGGCGGTGACGCCCTGGGGATCAGGCGTCGCGGTGTCGCGGCGTCGTCGGACCGCACGTGGGGGTTGATCGAAGCCCTCGGTGGGCGTCGACTGCTGTACTCGAAGCCCGTTGCGGCGGCGGTGCGGACCAATCTCGACGTGATGGCCGACGTGAATCGACGCGCGAGGTCGGTCGTGCGCCGACTGACCGATACCGAGGAGGCGTGATGGGAACGTGGTCCACGACCGCGCTCAACGTGATGAAGTCCGCTCTGGTCGACCCGGTCGAGCGCGATCACAAGGAGTCCGACGCAGCGTTCCGCAAGCGGCGGATCATCGTGCTGATCACACTGGTGATCGGTGCGACGGTGCTCTATTTCTCGCTCAAGGTCGAGCCGGGCGATCCGGCGTTCTACGCACTGACCCTGGTGTTGGCTGCGGTGTGGACGGTAGGTGGATTCCTTTCGGGCCCATTGCATCTCGGACGCATTCAGGTCGGGGGATCGATCAGGCGACCGATCGTCACACCCATCCTGATCGGCCTCGCCGTCGGTGGGGTGTTCATGCTCGGCGGACTCGTCGTTCGGCAGATACCGCCGCTCGCCGACTTCACCGAGAACGTACTGGCGCACGCTCGGGTGGGTTCGCTGGTGCTCATCGTGTTCATCGCGCTGCTCAACGGCGTCGCCGAGGAGATCTTCTTCCGAGGAGCGTTGTACGCGGCCATCGGCGTCAGGCATCCGGTCATCATCTCGACGGTCGTCTACGCGATCGCCACCCTCGCCTCGGGCAACCCGATGCTCGGCTTCGCCGCGGTACTTCTGGGGTACGTGATGGGACTGCAGCGGCGTGCGTCCGGCGGAATTCTGGCGCCGATCCTGACGCACGTCAGTTGGTCGGCGGTCATGGTTCTCGCCCTACCGCCGCTCTTCGTGTGACCTCTGCCGGACGATCGAAAAGAGGCACAAGCACCGATTCGACCAGCGATAACGGATCTGGCCGCTGATTCGTTCGGGATCTGGGCTACATTGCGCAGGTGAGTGAAAATCTCGATCGCGTCGATCGTTTGATCATCGACGAGCTTGTCTCCGACGGACGCGCCACTCTGGCGACGTTGGCGGAGAAGGCTTCGCTGTCCGTCTCGGCCGTTCAATCCAGAGTCAGGCGGCTGGAGTCCCGACGCGTGATCCGTGGGTACACGGCGCAGGTCGACCCGGAGGCCCTCGGCCGGCCGCTGTCGGCGTTCGTGGCCATCACTCCGATCGATCCCGCGCAACCGGACGATGCCCCCGCCAGGTTGAAGCATCTGTCGGCCATCGAGTCGTGCCACTCGGTTGCCGGTGAGGAAAGCTACGTCCTGCTGGTACGCGTCGAGTCGCCGAGGGCGCTCGAGCGTCTGCTGCAGGAGATCCGAGCAACCGCCAACGTGCGGACACGCAGCACGATCATTCTGCAGACCTTCTACGACCGCTGACCGCACGCCACACCCGGTCCGACGACATGGGCAGGTCGTACAGTCGGGCACCGACGGCGTCACGGATCGCGTTGGCCAGAGCCGGTGCCACGGGGTTGTACGGAGACTCGCTCATCGACTTGGCACCGAACGGACCCAGACGATCGTAGGTGTCGGCGAACAGAACCTCGGTGCGGGGAATGTCCGCGAACTGCGGAACGTGATAGCTGCGAATCGAATCGGTGGTGACCAGACCGGCACCGTCGGTACGAATCTCCTCGTACAGTGCGCTCCCGATCGCCTGGGCGACGCCACCCTCGACCTGTCCACGGCACTGCTGCGGGTTCATCACGGTTCCTGCGTCCGCGCTCTGCACCGACTGCAGTATTTTCACGGTACCGGTGTCCTCGTGCACCGCTACCCGGAACGCGTGCACGTTGAACGCGAGCGAACGCGGCAGCCCACCACTGTTGCCCGCGGTCACGAGGGTGCCTCCTGCCATCGTCAGAACGTCGTCGAGGGTGACGAAGCGATCTCCGCAGCGCACCCCCTCCGGTCCGAGTGTGCAGTCCGAATTCCGGTGTCCGGTCGCGGCGGCGGCCAACTCCAGGATCCGAGTCGACATCGCGCGAACCGCCGCGTACAGGGCCTTGCCCGCCACCACGGTGCCCGCCGAACCGAATGCGCCCGTGTCGTACGTGACCGAGTCGGTGTCGGATTGATCGACTCCGATGCGGTCGACGGACGTGCCCAGCTCACTCGCCGCGATCTGAGTGTGGACGGTGGTGGTGCCGTTGCCGAATTCTGCAGTCCCGACCCGTATCTCGTACCGACCCTCGGGCAGCAATGCCACCGAGGTCTCGGCGCGGTGACCGCGCGGCGGAATGGTCGCGATCATGGCCACCGCCATCCCTTCGCCGACCTTCCATCCCGCCGGTGCGTGCTCGCCGTTGCCGCGTCGCAGAGCGGCTTCGGCCAGATCGATGCACTGGTCGAGGCCGTAGCTGCCGAACTGCAGATCGTCCGCCTCGTGGTGGGCGGCGACGATGTCGTCGCCGGGGACGATCACGTTGCGCCTGCGGAACTCGAACGGATCGATGTCGATCTCTCGGGCGAGATCGTCCATCGCCGATTCGATCGCGAACATCACCTGCCCCAATCCGTAACCGCGGAAGGCTCCGGACGGAATGTTGTTGGTGTACACGGTTTTCGCGTCGACCCGCTTGTTGGCGCACCGGTAGATCGCCACCGACTCGCCGCAGCCGTGGAACATCACTCCGGCACTGTGGTTCCCGTAGGCACCGGCGTCGGTGAGGACGTCGATCGACAGGGCCGTCAGGATACCGTCGGCGCTCGCGGCGGCGGTGACGTCGACACGGAACGGGTGACGACACGGCGACACGGTGAACTCGTTCGTGCGCGTGAACTCGAACTGCACCGGTCTACCGGTACGCAGTACCGCCAGCGCCACCACGTCCTCGGTGAGCAACTCCTGCTTGCCGCCGAATCCGCCGCCGACGCGCGCGGTGAACACGCGGACGCGATCGCGTGCCAAGCCGAAGATCTCGCAGATCTCGTCTCGCACCAGAAACGGAACCTGAGTGCTGGTGCGCAGATTCAGCTTTCCGGTCTCGTCCAACCAGCCGATGGTGCCGTGGGTTTCCAGGTGCACGTGCTGAATCCGCTGAGTGGTCCAGCGGCCGGTGACCACCGCAGCTGCGTCGCGAACGCCTGCGTCGACGTCCCCGGTACTGCCGTGCAGCTCGGCCACCAGATTGCGCGACGGATCCGCGATCCGAGCCGTCGCGTCCTTGTCGCCGTGGATCTTCGGCGCATCGTGGGCGAGCGCGGACTCCGGATCGAACACTGCGGGCAGCACGTCGTACTCGACGACGAGAGCGCGGCACCCTTCCTCGGCTGCCGCGACCGATTCTGCTACCACGATCGCCACTCGCTGGCCGATGAAGCGCACGACGGTATCGAGAACGTGGGTGTCGTCCGGATCGTCGACGCGGCGGTCGTGTCGGGCCGTCGAGAACGCGGTTCTCGGACTGTCTTTCGCAGTCAGGATCAACTCGACGCCCGGCACCTGCTCGGCCGCGCTGGTATCGATGGACACGATCCGGGCATGTGCATGTGGACTTCCGAGAACACTGGCGTGCAGCAATCCGGGAGGGGTGTGGTCGAGTGTGTACGGCTCGGTTCCGGTGACGATGCGGGTACTTGCCGGTGCCGCGAGGGACCGTCCACACGCCGGACCGTCGACGGACTTCTCGGTGTTGACCACTCCGCAGACGGCGTCGGACACGGCGCGATACCCGGTGCAGCGACACAGGTTTCCCTTCAGCCGTTCGGGAAGCTCGTCCAGATCGCCCTCGGTCAGCGTCGAGGCCGTGACGATCATTCCCGCAGTGCAGAACCCACATTGGAATCCGGCGGCTTCGACGAACCGGCTCTGCATCGGATGGAGATCGTCCGGTGTACCGAGCCCGGCAACGGTGGTGACGGACCGGTTCGCTGCACGGAACGCGGGGAAGATGCACGAATGCACCGGTTCACCGTCGACGAGAACCGAACATGCGCCGCAGTCGCCCGCGTCGCACCCCTTCTTCACCTCGAAGTGGTCGTGTTCACGGAGCATGGTGCGCAGACACTGACCTGGCCGTGGAGTGACATCGGTCGGCACACCGTTGATGTCTACGATCATGACAACTCCTCGCGAATCTGCTGCGCTGCAGTGCAACTGATGTGACGCCGCCAGTCCGGAGCCCCGTGGGGGTCGTCGTACCAGTGCTGGGGACCGATGGTGGCGGCGAGCGCGTCGTCGAGCTCGCCCGCCGTCGGCAGGGCCGGGAAGCGCAGAACGAACGGACGGACGGTCGACGCGCTGACGGTCAGAACGAACTCGCCGCCCTCGTCGACCCGCCCGATCACCACGGCCGCCGATCGGCCGAGCGGTGACAGCGCGAGCTTGCGCATCGCCGTTCGCGACTGGAGAGCGTGCAGTGGAACATCGATACTGCGCAGCACGTCTCCCGGTCGGAGGGCATTGGCGTGCGGGCCCGTGACCAGGTCTGCGATCGCGATGCGATAGTCGTGATCGGGGCCATCGTCCGACCACACCTGCCCGACGCCGTCGAGTGCTGCGGTCAACGAGATCATCGTTCCGGCAGGAAGAGCCAGCGCGATGTTGCCGCCGACGGTGGCGGTCTTCCAGATCTTGAACGAGGCCAACAATGCTGCTGCGCAGCGGGGAAACAGCGCGGTGGCCGGCCACGGAGAGGTGTAGCGTGCCAGCGTCTCGATGGTGCACGTCGCGGCGATCGAGAGCCCGGTCTCGGTGACGGTCAACGGCTCCCAGCCCAAGGCGGTGATGTCGACGAGGGTGGCCAGATGGTCCTGCTTCTCCGAGAACAGCCAGGTACCTCCCGCGAGGACCGCAGTGTCCACACGTCCTGGCGGAAGGTCCGCGCGGGAGTCGGGAAGCACGATGTCGTCGACAGTACCGAGATCCATGGTCGTCGTTCACCCCTCGTCCTCGCCGGCGGATCCTCCACGCCGGCAGATCCACCAGCCGATGTGTTCTCTCGAACTGTAGTGAGTATCTGTTACCGATCTTCGGTCGTTCGGCGATACGCCCGAAACCCGGTGGAAACAACCCACACATACTGTTTCTTCCTACGCGCTCGGCTGTTTCGGGCACGCTCAGCGAGGGCCGGGGGAGGAACCGCAGTGCAGGTCAAGGACTTGCTGGACGCCGCGCAGCTCGGCATTCGATTGCTCACCTCCGATACCGACGCACTGGGTCGGACGTTGCGATGGACGTACACGACGGATCTGCCCGACCCGTCGCGCTACATCGCGGGTGGTGAGCTGGTCATCACCGGTCTCGTATGGCATCGAACGCGCGCGGACAGTGAGATGTTCGTCCGGGCCGTCACCGAATCGGGAGCGTCGGCACTGGCCGCCGGTGAAGGGCTTCTCGGCCACGTCCCACCCGATCTGATCGAGGCCTGCGAGCGGCACGGTCTACCGCTGCTCGCAATACCCGAGGCCGTGTCGTTCGGGGAGGTGACCGAGTTCCTCGTCGGCCGTGTCACCGGAGACCGCATAGCCATGCTGAACACCTCGCTCGTCCGGCAACGTCAGCTGCTCACGGCGATCGCGGACGGCAGGGCGCTCGACGAGTTGGCGTTGCACACCTCCAGGGAGACCGGGATGGCGTGTCTGATCTTCACCGCGACCGGACGTCGGCTGGTCGCCGAGGTCTCGGCGTTCACCGATGCCGACGTGGACACGCTGACGCACGCCGCGCTGTCCTCCGAAAGGCTCCCCACGACAACCACTCTCGGTGACGGCGATGTGTACAGCATCTTCGGCATCGGACCGTCGCTCGTGCAGCGGACCACGCGATGGTTCCTCGCAGTGGCCGGAGACATGGCGACGTTCCCACCCGCCATCTCCGACGCGTTCGGTCAGCTCGCGGCGATCGCCGCGCTCGATCGTGCTCGACGCGAGGAGGGACGGCTGGTCCGTCGTGAAATCGCCGACCAGGCAGTGGCGTTGATCGAGGCCGACAGCACCAGACCCGAAGCCATGACGCGGCTGCGCCAGGCAGGAGTCGACCCGGACCGCTCGCTGGTCGTCGTCAGGGTCGTCCACAGCGGACGGATCGACCTGCGCGAGATGCTGCGCACGGTTCTCAGTGACACCCTGACCTCCTTCGGCGGCGGGTGCGTCGGATGCAGCACGCACGGCGACATCGTCGCCGTCGTGAACACCGACGATCCGAGCTTCACGCACACACTGCGAACCCGATTGAGCCGCTTGGGCTCCGGCATCGGACACAGCCGTCTGCTCGTGGGCGTCAGTTCCGAAGCGACCGGGATCACCATCGACGGCGCGCTGCGATCGGCCCGCCACGCACTGGAAATGAGCAGGCAAGGGTCGAGCCCGGTGACCATCACCGCGGGTGCGCAACCGACATCGGCGGTGACGATGCTCTCGGCTCTGCCCGACGACGTGCGTCGGTCGTTCGTCGAACACGTTCTGGCGCCGCTGCTCGACTACGACCGGCGAACCGATGCCGGTCTGACCGATACCCTCCGCGAGTTCCTGGCCACCGGCGGATCGTGGAACCGAACGGCCGAATCGTTGCACGTACACCTGAACACCGTGCGGTACCGAATCAAGCGAGTCGAGGAGTTGCTGGGCCGCGATATGAGTTCCACCTCGGATCGGCTCGATGTCTATCTCGCGCTTCAATCCATCCCTCGTTCGTCGGCTACCGGGGCCGCATAGGATCGAACGATGACTGGCTTTACCGGAATACCCTTCGCGGCCCTGGACTTCTACGAGGACCTCGAAGCCGACAACAGCAAGCTCTGGTGGAACGAGCACAAGGATATCTACGACAAAGCAGTCAAGGGGCCGATGACGGCGTTGCTCGCGACACTCGAATCGGAGTTCGGTACCGCCAAGGTCTTCCGCCCCTACCGCGACGTTCGCTTCTCCAAGGACAAGACCCCGTACAAGACCCACCAGGGCGGCTTCGTCGCTCGCGGTGACAGTCTCGGCTTCTACGTGCAGATAGATCCCGCCGGATTGTTCGTTGCAGGCGGCTTCTACAACTCCTCGTCCGAGGGCGTTGCCCGCTACCGCCGCACCGTCGACGACGACGTCCGCGGAGCCGAACTCGAGCGGATACTGGCGACGCTGACCAAGGCCGGCTACGAGATCGGCGGCGACAAGCTCAAGACCAAGCCGCGGGGATACGAGCTCGACCACCCGCGCATCGACCTCCTGCGCCACAAGTCACTCACCGCGGGCAAGCATTTCGGCTCACCCGCGTGGCTCGAGACACCCAAGGCCGCGACGAAGGTGCGCGATGCCTGGCGAGCTCTCGCACCGTTGGTGGAGTGGACTGCGGCACTGCACACGTGAACTCAGCGCACTACCCGACGACAGAGTATGTCCGCCAGGCACTTCCGGCGTCCGGGGCATCCTCGCGTTCGACGGTTGCCTGAATCAGACCGTACGGCCGATCGTCCGCGTTGAACACCTCGAGATTGTTCTCGATGCCGAACTTGCCCAGGTCGTAGACGAAGTGATGCTTGTTGGGTGCGGACATGGTGATCTCGGCGATGAACGGATACTTCTCCAGCACCGCCTCGCCCATGGCGTAGAGGGTCTGCTGGAGGGCCAGTGACTGCAAATTGGCGAACCGTTCGATCATCGCCGCCTTCACGCCCGCGTAGACGCCGTCCCACTCGACGTCGGTGGTGGTGTATCGCCACTGCGCTGTCAGCGATGTCGCCATCACCCGGTCGGTCGTGGGCTCGAGAATCGTCAGGTCGTCCTCGAGGAATCCGTGGAACTCCGAACCTGTCGACTTGAGAATCACCATCTCCTTGAAGCCGCTGATCACCCACGTCCGCTGCGCGTCACCCTTGCCCTCGACGGTCACCGCCGACGTACGGATCTCCTCGCCCTTGCGGGTCCACGTGTGATCGTGCTCGACGCCGTCGATCACCGCGCGCGCCCACGCGTACTCCTCGAGTTCGATGCGCGCACCCTCCACCGGCTCCACATCGTCGACGAAGTGGCGGGCCAGATCGAGGCCGTAACTCTCCAGGTGGAGCAATCCCTTGGTCTTCGCGTACGCGTACGCGGTCTGCTTCTGAGTATCGGTGGGAAGGACATTGGACTGATCGCCCACCAGGTGAGCTGGGGAGAAGTCACCACGCAGAGCGCTCGAGACGTTGATGTCGTGGATCTCGTGCCGAGGCGAGTCCCGATAGATCCGCACCACGCGGTTCTCGGCCTTGCCGTACTGATTGGATCCGAGGACGATCTTGCCGGTCAGGTCGGTCATGTCAGCTCCCGCGATAGGTCGAATAAGCGAAGGGGGACAACAGCAATGGGACGTGGTAGTGGGCGTCGGGATCGGTGACGGTGAACGAGATGGACACCTCGGGATAGAAGCTCGGTGTTCTCGTCGCCTCGAAGTAGTCGCCGGTGTCGAACGACAGGCGGTACACGCCCGGATCGATCGGACCGGGCACGACCTCGCCGATGCGGCCGTCGCCATCGGTGGTGGCCGTGGAGATCTCGCCTTCCTCGGGGTGGAACAACCGCACCCTCATCCCTACCGCAGGTGTCCCCGACGTCGCGTCGAGGACGTGCGTCGACAATCCCGTCACTGCTCGGGGCCCAGCATGCGGCCGAGGCGAATTCGATTGATCTTGGCCAGTTCCACGCGCAGCACCCGTCTTTCGGTTTCGGCATCGTTGTCGAGCCTCTCCTCGAGGATAGCGAGCAGTTCCTCCGCGGATCTGCCGGTGGCGCACACCAGGTAGACGTGACCGAACTTCTCCTCGTAGGAACGATTTCCCGCCGCCAACTTGTCGAGCACCTCGGTGCCCGCGCTCGTCACCGCGGCCTGCTCACGTTTCGACGACGGGTTGTCGGCCTTGCCTCCGATCCGAGGATGACCGTCGAGCGCATGGTCGATCTCCGCCTCGGGTAGTTCGGCCAACACCCGATCTGCTCTGTCCAACAGCATGTCTCGGCTGTCGAAGGGGCGACCGTGGGCGACTCGACGGGCCCAGATCGACGACGCGCAGCACTCGTAGAGCGCATGCATCGCCTGCCTGTCACTGAGCCGATTGAACCCGTCGAGCCCTATCCATTCGTGTAGCAACTCGCGCTCTCTATCTGAAATCGTTGATGCGACCGAACCGCGCGGCCGCGATCGGGTTGGCATCGGCCACGAGATCGTCGAACCGGTAGTTGGCGATCTTGGCAATCTCGATCATCGCGAACGACCGCTCGGCCGACGGTGCGTTCTCGACGCGAGACCAGCCGTTGGCCAGGACTCGATCGTAGCGTTCGGTCTCCCGCGCGCAGATCACCAGCGGGAAGCCGAAGTGTTCCCTGTACTCGGCGGCGAGTTGGACGATGTTGTTGTGTTCGTCCTCCTCGAGGTTGGACAGGCCGACGTGATCGGCCGCGTTGAGGGTGCCGGTGGCGTCCTCGCTGCCGAGATCGGGGTAGCTGTTGATCAGCTCGATCTGTTCCTCGGTGGTGCCGGCCAACAGTGCCTCCTGGAAGGCCTCGCGCAGACCGTGCGCATCGGCGAAAGGGCGCTGCTGGTAGGCGCGTTCGACCACCCACGGAGTGCCCTGCACCAGGCCGCCGAACGTGGCGGCGAAGTCCTCGGCGGACATCTCGTTGACCTTGTCGAGGGTGATGCCTTTACCCGGACCGCCTGCAACCGCCTGGCCGCGGTTGCCGATGTGGAAGAACAACACGTTGAGCACGATCGCGGACACCGCGCCGAGAACGATGCCGCTGCCGAACAACATCTCGAGCCAATCCGGCACGCCCTCGGAGACCGACGGTTGAATGGTCACCAGCATCGCCAGTCCGAGACTGGTGGCCACGATGATCAGGTTGCGATGATCGGTGAAGTCCACCTTCGACAGCGTCTGGATTCCGACCACGGCGACGGTCGCGAACAGCGCCAGCGCGGCACCACCGAGTACCGGTGGCGGGATGGACGCGACGACCGCCGCGGTCTTGGGCAGCAGGCCGAGCAGGATCATGATGCCGCCGGCCGCGGCGACGACCCACCGGCTGCGCACACCGGTCAGGCGCACCAGACCCACATTCTCCGAGAACGCCGTATACGGGAACGAGTTGAACGTACCGCCGATGACGGTGGCCACTCCGTCCGCCCGCAGAGTCGCTGCGATGTCGTCCTTCTTGATGCGCTTGCCGACGATCTCACCCGTCGCATACACACTGCCGGTGGTTTCGACGGCGATGATGAGCATGACGACGATCATCGAAATGATCGCGATGACACTGAATTTGGGTACTCCGAACAGGAAGGGTTGGGTGAAGCCGACCCACGATGCATCCGAGGTGCCGTCGAAGTTCATGTCTCCCAGCACGAATGCCACGGCGCTTCCGATCACGAGGCCGAGCAGCACGGCGATGGTGGCCATGAAGCCCTTGAAGAAACGTTGGATCAGCACGATGATCAGCAGCGTGCCGATCGCGTACGCCATCCACCGGCCGTTCGTCGGATCCTGCTCGTGCGTAGCGGGATTGGTCACCGCATCGTTGACGGCCACCGGGAGCAGCGCGACACCGATGATCGTGATGACGGTACCGGTCACCACCGGCGGGAAGAACCGCAGCAGCTTGCTGAAGTACGGAGCCATGAAGAAGGTGACGAGTCCGGCGACGATGACGGCACCGTAGACGTACAGCAACCCCTCGGTGCCGCCGCCGTTCGCCATCGCGATCGCGATCACCGGAGAGACACCGGCGAACGTCACACCCTGCAGCAGCGGGAGTCGAACGCCGACCTTCCAGAATCCGACCGATTGAATGATCGATGCGATGCCGCAGGTGAACAGATCCGCATTGATCAGGTGGATCAACTGTTCGTTGGTCAGTCCGATCGCGCTGCCGATGATGATCGGTACCAGGACAGCGCCTGCGTAGAACGCGACGACATGTTGGAACCCGTAGGCGGCAAGTTTCGGAACGGGAAGCACTTCGTCGACAGGATGGACACGTTTGCGTGTGGTGGGCTTGACGGACATGGGTGGGCACCTCGCGGAAGCAACAGGGCAGGATTCCTGCGACGCTGCAGGAGAAGTGCACTAAGAATCAGCCATCACGCCTATCCTCGCTAGTCGAGCGCGCACAAACTTCGGGGCGTACTCGACGTGGACGTTGTGCGAACATCCAAGACTCCACCGAACGGAGAAGGGAGCGATCGTGTCGGACCTGGCCGTCGGAGTGCTACTGGCCGCCGGTGCCGGAACGCGATACGGATCGCCCAAGGTTCTCGCCCACGACGGGCTGTGGTTGCGGACGGCGGTGCAGGCGCTGCGCGACGGTGGCTGTGATCGCGTGGTCGTGGTTCTCGGCGCAGCAGATGCGCCCATGCCCGACGGCGTGATCGCGGTGCACACGCCCCAGTGGAACCAGGGCATGAGCGCCTCCTTCACCGCCGGTTTGGCGGCGACGGCGGACGCGGAGTACGCGGTTGTGCACGTGGTCGACACCCCGGACGTCGGAGCCGAGGTGGTTCGGGCAGTACTCGGTGCAGCGCGGGAAACCGGTCTCGCCAGGGCCGTGTTCGACGGCCGTCCCGGCCATCCTGTCGTTCTGGCGCGTCGACACGTGGACGCAGCCGTGGCATCGGCATCGGGAGACTCCGGTGCCCGAGACTTCCTGAGGGGAAGAGACGACGTCGTTGCCGTCGAATGTTCGTACTGGGCAACGGGAATCGATCACGACTATCGGTGAGCGCCCGGTCGGAGGATTCGAGCGGCAACGGCGTCGATCATGCCGTCGAACTGATGACCACCGGTCGGGAACTCGACCACCGTCGCCGACGGGAGAGCCTTCGAGTTCAGCGCCAGGTGAGAAATGGGAACCACGTCGTCGTCCCGGCAGTGGAGGAGTGTCAGGTCGGTCTCGGGCTCCTGGGTGGTGAACGCGTAGTCGGCGACGTCCCACCCACGCGGCGTCCAGTCCGGCATTGCCAACAGAGTGGCTCGCAGGGGTCGCTCCCGGCGATGTTCTGCCAAGACCCTGACGAGGATCGATGCGCCGAAAGAATGCGCAATCACCGCATCGTCGGGTCCGAGCCGGTCCAGGTGCTGCCGAACCGGTTCGGCCCAGTCCTCGAAACCCATCGCGGTGTCGGGCAGCTCCGGCATCCGAGGGTCGAGGCGCAGAGCCTGCGCAAGCCCGTTGGCCAGCGGTGCGTCGTCGACGAATCCGCCGGCACCGTGAACGAACAGAAGTCGGCCGACCATGCTGTGGTCCTTTCCTCGGCGATGCTGTCATCGGAGATGACCGAACTGCGGCCGTGAATTCACCGGTTGACTCGGATTCGGGGTCCGTGCGAGCATCGGCGGCAGCGTCGCGTGTCGATGACGGACTGCGTCAGGCATGGAGGCGTCGTACTGCCCAGGAGGCAGCGCATGTCCATTTCGTTCGATCACACCATCATCGTGGCGAAGAACAGTTCCGACTCTGCGGCGTTCTTTCGCACGCTGTTCGCTCTGCCGGAGGCACCGTCGTGGGGGCCGTTCGTCAACGTGCAACTCACCGACGGCACGCTCGTTCAATTCGCCGAGCCTCCCTTCGACGATATTCAGTTCCAGCACTACGCCTTTCGAGTCAGCGACGATCTGTTCGATGCGGCCTACGCCAGGCTTGTCGACCAGGGCGTCGAGCACTGGGCCGATCCTCGGATGACCGAACCCGGCACTGTCAACACCGGGCACGGTGGCCGCGGAGTGTACTTTCGCGACCCGACCGGTCACTTCTTCGAGATGCTGACGCACTCGTACCTGCCGACGCCGGGTGAGCCGGTACCGTAGCCACCGTGGCCGAGCACCAGCATGTTTCGATGACGAGATCTGCCTACGACACCGTCGCCGAAAGCTACGCCGACCTCGTCCGCGACGAGCTCGACGGCCGACATCTCGAGCACGGATTGTTGGCGACATTCGCGGCCCGGGTACCGAGCGGGTCCGTTCTGGAGGTGGGCTGCGGATCCGGCCGCGTCACCGCGGAGCTGCACCGCCTCGGCCTCGACGTAGCGGGAATGGATCTGTCGCCCAACATGATCGAGGTCGCTCGGCGCGAACATCCGCACCTGCGATTCGGTGTCGGATCCATGGAGGCGTTGGACGCGGGGGACAGCTCCGTCGCCGGGATCGTTGCCTGGTACTCGATCATCCACACCCCTCCGGCGCACCTGCCTGCCGTGTTCGCCGAACTGCATCGAGTGCTCATGCCCAACGGTCCACTGCTCTTGGCATTTCAGTCCGGCGACCAGCGAGTGCGGCTCGAACACGTCTACGGGCACTCGGTCTCCTACGACGCCTATCGACTCGACCCCGACGCAGTCGCGGGCATGCTCGTCGACGCGGACTTCGAGGTGGACGTGCGCGTGCATCGAGCCCCGATGGGGCACGAACCCACGCCTCAGGCGTATCTGTTGGCCCGCACACGAGCAACGCGGTCGTGATTTTCGGACCGGATGCTGCGCTGCCACATCGCCCTGCGCGAATCGTCGTCGCGGGAACATCCGGTTCCGGCAAGACCACGCTGGCCGCGCGCCTCGGGTGCCTGCTCGGTATCGAACACATCGAGATCGACAGCCTGTTCCACGGACCGAACTGGACACCGCGTCCGACCTTCGAGCACGACGTCGAGGAGTTCGTTGCACGTTCTTCGTGGGTCACCGAATGGCAGTACAGCATTGTTCGAGACCGTCTCGCCGACCGAGCCGAGCTGTTGCTGTGGCTCGACCTACCCCGTCGAACAATTATGCGGCAGGTGACAATTCGGACGCTACGCCGCAGGTTCGGTAGGCGTGAGCTGTGGAACGGGAACATCGAGCCGCCACTGCACCGCATCTTCCTCGACCGTGAACACATCATTCGATGGGCGTGGAACACCGATCGGTCGACCACCGAGCGGGTGCGGCAACTGGGTGTGCGCCGCCCAGAGCTGACGATTGTCCGCTTCCGGTCGCATCGGGACGTGGACGCGTGGATTGCGCGCCAGCTCATTCCTCTCGCGCGTCACTGAGCGGCAGGTGCGGTCAGCAGCCCAATTGTGTTGCCAGAGACTCGATCGAGTCGACGCTGTGGGTCCAGTCCGACTCCGCGGCGAGGTCGGCGGTCTGGCTCGGCCCGTGTTCGAGTGGACGGGCGACGAAGGCCGTAGCGAACCCGCAGTCGGCTGCTGCCACGAGATCACTGTTGTGGGCAGCGACCATCATGCATTCGCTCGGCTCCAGACCCAGAATCTCCGCGGTGCGGAGATACGCGTCGGGCATGGGCTTGTACGCCTGGACCGGTTCTGCACCGAGGATCGCGTCCCACGGCAGCCCAGCGTTCTTGGCCATGTCGAGAAGCAACGAGATATTGCCGTTGGAGAGTGGGGCGATGATGAAATCGGTCCGCAGTCTCGTGAGACCGGGCACCGAGTCCGGCCACGGATCCAATCGGTGCCACACGTTGTTCAAGGATGCGACGTCGGCGTCGTCGAGTTGAACGTCGAACTCCGACAGTACGACTCGAAGAGACTCTAGATGAAGTACGTCGAGCCGGGTGAACGGTCGACTACCCGACCTGACCTGTTCCATCGCCGGTTGATACAGGCTGCGCCAGCGGTCGGCGAATGCATGACTGTCCATGTCGGAACCACACAGAGATTCGACCTCACGGGCCACACTGGTGCGCCAATCGACCACCGTGCCGAACACATCGAACAGAAGCGCCTTCAACGATTCCTCTTCTTCTTCCTTTTCTCGTTCTTGGAATGGCCACCTGCCGACAGCACCGCACCCGCCAACGGAATGAGAAGGAAGAAGAGCCAGTTCTGATCGAAGTCGGTGAGGAAGAACAATGCCAGGGAACCGAATATCACCACCGGCATCACCACTGCACGCCAGTCGATACCGGTTCCGGCCGTTGCGGGAACGGGCGACGCCCCGGTCCGAGCAGGTGCCTGGGCCGTACCCGGCGTCGTGGGGAGATCGACGAATACTGTGTCGAGCTCCCCACGCGTCGTGGCCGAAGCGATAGTGGCACTGCGCTCGTCGAACTCGGGAACCGTGAGGCGACCCTCGCTGAAGTGCAGGCTCAGCGCGTCGAGCGCCTTTTCCCGATCAGCTGTACCGATACGAATTTCCGGAAGCTCGGACATTGCTACAGGGTAACGCCATCCAAGGCCCGGATTCGAGCCAAAATTCGCATCGCTACCGATATGTCGTTATTTGATCTCTGCGAGGACGGTGCCTTGGGTGATGGCGTCGCCTGCGGTGACGGTCAGGCCGGTGATGGTGCCTGCTTTGTGGGCGTTGACGGGGTTTTCCATCTTCATCGCTTCCAGGACGGCGATGAGGTCCCCGGCCTCGACGGTGTGGCCTTCGTCGACAGCGACTTTGACCACGGTGCCCTGCATCGGTGCGGTCACCGCGTCACCGGATGCCGCTCCGGCTCCGGCACCACCACGAGTACGCGGTTTCGGCTTACGCCGCACTGCACCCGCGTTGGCACCGCCGCCGTTGCCGCCGCCGAGGGACAGTTCCCCGGGCAGGGAGACCTCGACGCGTCGGCCACCGACCTCGACGACGACGGACTGCCGCGGCAGCACCTCCTCGTCGTCGATGGGCGCTCCGGCGGTGAACGGGGGAACCTGGTTGTCCCATTCGGTTTCGATCCACCGGGTGTGCACCGAGAACGACTCCCCGTCGCCGATGAACGCCGGATCGGAGACCACCGCAGCATGGAACGGGATCACCGTCGCCAACCCCTCGACGGTGAACTCGGCGAGGGCACGACGCGACCGCGCGAGGGCTTCCTCGCGGGTGGCTCCGGTGACGATGAGCTTGGCGAGCATCGAATCGAACTGGCCCCCGATCACACTGCCGGATTCGACACCGGAATCGACGCGCACACCCGGACCCGACGGGGCGATGAACGTGGTGACCGGGCCCGGTGCGGGCAGGAACCCACGGCCGGCGTCTTCGCCGTTGATCCGGAACTCGAACGAATGCCCCCGCGGTTCGGGATCTTCGGTGATCGACAGTTCCTCACCGTTGGCGATCCGGAACTGCTGCAGCACCAGATCGATGCCGGAGGTTTCCTCGGTGACGGGGTGTTCGACCTGCAGGCGGGTGTTGACCTCCAAGAACGAGACCAGTCCGTCCTGGCCGACGAGGTATTCCACCGTCCCGGCACCGTAGTAGCCGGCTTCGAGGCAGATCGCTTTCGCCGACGAGTGGATTTCCTTGCGTTGGGCGTCGGTGAGGAACGGGGCGGGGGCTTCTTCGACGAGTTTCTGGAAGCGGCGTTGCAGCGAGCAGTCGCGGGTGCCGGCAACGACGACGTTGCCGTGTTGGTCGGCGATGACCTGCGCTTCGACGTGGCGGGGCTTGTCGAGGTACCGCTCGACGAAGCATTCCCCCCGCCCGAACGCCGCGACCGCTTCGCGGGTGGCCGAGTCGAACAACTCGGGGATTTCCTCGCGGGTGCGGGCGACCTTCATGCCGCGTCCGCCGCCACCGAATGCGGCTTTGATCGCGATCGGCAGACCGTGTTCGTCGGCGAAGGCGAGGATCTCGTCGGCGTTCTTCACCGGTTCGGAGGTACCCGGAACGGACGGTGCTTTGGCGCGGGCGGCGATGTGGCGGGCGGTGACCTTGTCACCGAGGTCGCGGATCGACTGCGGAGACGGCCCGATCCAGATCAGCCCGGCATCGATCACGGCCTGGGCGAAGTCGGCGTTCTCGGAGAGGAACCCGTAGCCGGGGTGGATGGCGTCGGCACCGGACTTGGCGGCGGCGTCGAGGATCTTGTCGATCACCAGATACGACTCCGCCGAGGTCTGACCCCCCAGCGCGAACGCCTCGTCGGCCAACCGAACGAACGGGGCATCGGCATCGGGCTCGGCGTACACAGCGACACTGGCCAACCCGGCATCGGCGGCCGCCCGGATCACCCGCACCGCGATCTCGCCACGATTGGCGACAAGAACCTTGGTGATCTGAGCACTGGCATGGCTGGGCACTGAGCCTCCTACAGATGTGTTTCTCGCGTGCTTCGTTACGAACGTCACGTCGGAGTCTAAGCATCGGCACTGTCATCGCTGCAATCGGTCCGTACAGCTGCAGCGGATCGAGGACGCGTCGCAGCGAGCTACTGATTGGTAGCGATCTGACCGGTGTCGGTATGTCCGATATCGGACCGGCGGTGGTCCGGAAGAGGGAATCGCGCGGTCCCGGTGTCCGCCACATCGGTCAACAGCTTCCGGAAGGCACCGACGTACTCGTGCACCCGAGCGGTCGCCTGCTCGGTGTTGGGGTAGCGAGCCGCGATGTTGATTCCCTGCGGCGTGCGGTTGATCCAGATGTACACGTCGTGCTGGTACTGCTTGCTGCGCAGTGCTCTGGCGTTCCAGTCCGGCCAGTGCTCGGCAGCAGGCGCGAACCGTACGTCCATGAAGGAGACGACGAAACGCGGGCGGGCGGAGTAGCCCAGAGTGGTGAACACCCGATCGAGAGGAACGCGGGCGATCGGTTTGGTCTTCTTCACCTCGGCCGAGGCCGCCGCGACCACCGAACCGAACGAGTCGGCACCGGCGATGTCGAACGAGATGGGGCACAGTCCGACGAACCAGCCGAGTGCGGAGGCCCATTGGGGCTCGTCTCGGGTGTGCACCGGCGTTACCGTGCGGAAACGACTACCCCCGCCCAGTTCCGAGCCGGTGATGGCGAGTACCGCGAGCAATCCCGCGAACAGGCTGTGTCCTGTCTTGCGACACGCGACCGAGAACGAGTCGGCCTGCTCGGGGTCGAGCACCCACGCGGACAAACCGCCTTGCGGCAGATCGTCCGGACTCGGATCGCCGATGTCGAGGGGGAACGCCGGTAGTTCGCCGTCGCCGTCGACCAGGAAGTCTCGCCAGATCCTCACGGCGTCGTGCGAATGTTCGAGCTCAGCATTCCTTTCGCGTTCGGAGGAACCGAAGTCCAGGTAGCTGCCGGCCTCGAACAGGGCAGCAGGCGCACCGCCGAGTTCCTCTCCGTACAGAGCAGCGATCTCGTGCGCGACCAACACCGTGGACAAACCATCGATGATGGAGTGATCCGCTGCGAAGAAGACGGTGATCGGACGCGTCTCGTCCACCGGTTCGAGAGTCACGAAGGCGTAGGCGGGCCAGATCAACGGTGAGGTGAACTCGTCGAACAGATACTGCAGGTGCTCGAACACCTCGCTCGATTGCGCGCACCGTTCCTGCTCGACCTGCCAGATGTCGATGGCACCCTGCGCCGCGGTCACCCGCGTCATCTCGCCCGTCACCTCGTCGATCGACGCGCTCGACCGCATCGCCTCGTGCCGGTCGATCCAGTTCAGAACTGCCCGGCGGAACGCGGGTTTGTCCAGGGGGCCCGCGATCTCGAAGGCCGCGCCGAGCCATGATTCACGGCCGCGACGAGGACTGCTCAGGCTCGTACGAAGGTGCGCCTCGTGGACGTAGGACGTCGGCCTGGCGTCGGCGTGCCACCCTGCGGCCTCAGGAGTGCGGGCCTGCGGACCGACGCTGGGTATCCACTCGGTGAGCGTGCCCGCGGGAACCGCGTAGTCCGCCAACTCCGTGAACTCCATATCGGCAGCAACCAACCTTCGTCGTCAGCGTCGGGGGACTGGGCATCGATGCCCTGCCGCGGAGTCTAACGACGACCCGTTGTATCGATCAAGACGACGGCGCGCCACCGCGCCGTCGCCGGTCGACCGTCAGCGAAGGTGACGCTTGATCCGCGCCAGCATCGCCGACATGCCGCGCAGTCGGAGCGGGCTGACCGCGTCGCTCAGCCCGAGCGCCGAGTAGAAATCGTCGGGTACGTCGAGGATCTCCTGCGAGCCGAGGCCGTCGAGTCCCTGCGCGAGGATCGAGGCGAACCCTCGCGTGGTCGGCGCTTCCGGCGGGGCGCTGAAGTACAGCCGGACTCGCTCGGGATCGGCGGCGTCCACCGACAGGAACAGCGGAGACTGGCATTCCGGCACCGGCTCCATCGCATCTTGAGCAAGGTGCTCCGGCAGCGGAGGAAGTTCACGACTGAACTCGAGCAGAAGCTGCAGCTTGTCCTGTCCCTCCACCGCGGCGAAGTCCTCGACGATCTCGGCCAGCGACTCCGGCAGGGCACTCATCGAGTGGCCGGAGCCGATCCGGGCTCCTCGCCCTTGGCGATCGGAACGCGGACGGCGTTGCCCCATTCGGTCCACGAGCCGTCGTAGTTGCGAACCGACTGGTATCCGAGCAGATGGGTCAACACGAACCACGTGTGGCTCGAACGCTCACCGATACGGCAGTACGCGATCACGTCGTCGGTCGCAGACGTGCCGGAGTAGATCTCGTCCAGTTCCGAGCGAGAACGGAAGCGTCCGTCCGGTGCAGCTGCCTTGGCCCAGGGGATGCTCACGGCGGTGGGGATGTGACCTCCGCGCAATGCGCCTTCCTCGGGGTAGTCGGGCATGTGGGTGCGCTCGCCCGTGTACTCGGCGGGGGAGCGCACGTCGATCAACGGCACCGTTCCGAGCGAGCCGAGGACGTCGGAGGCGAACGCGCGGATGGGCGCGTCGTCGCGTTCGATCACCGGATACTCGGTTGCGGGGAACTCGGGCACATCGAGGGTGGTGTCGCGGTTCTCCGACAACCAGGCGTCGCGGCCGCCGTCGAGCAGACGCACGTCCTGATGTCCGAACAGCGTGAAGACCCACAGTGCGTACGCGGCCCACCAGTTGCTCTTGTCGCCGTACACGACGATGGTGTCGTCCCGGGAAATACCCTTGCGGCTCATCAGCTTCGAGAACTGCTCGCCGTCGATGTAGTCGCGGGTGACCGGATCGTTGAGGTCGAGATGCCAATCGATCTTGACCGCGCCGGGAATGTGGCCGACGTCGTAGAGCAACACGTCCTCGTCGGATTCGACGACGCGAAGGCCGGGGGTGCCGAGATGAGCGGACAGCCATTCGGTCGATACGAGACGATCCGGATGCGCATAGTCGGCGAACGTTGCGGTGGAATCGGTTGGTACAGGCACGTATCGGCTCCTACGGAAGATATTCGGCTGGCGGCCCGCCCGGGGGTGAACGGTCTGCACTCTCGATCCTATGCGGAACATCTGTCGAGGGGCGGGAGTGGAGCCTGCGGAATGACCTCAGGGGGCGGGAGTGGAGCCTGCGGAATGACCTCAGGGGGCGGGAGTGGAGCCTGCGGAACGCAGTTTGTCAGGGTGTGAGGGCTGCGCTCTCGGGTTTCGCCGCGGAGGCCCGCATGAGTGCGATCAGTTCCGCGGTGAATGCAGTCATCACCGAGTGTGCCGTTGCCGTGTCGGGAAATCGTGATCGCAGTGCCAGGCCCGATGCGGTGCGGGAGACCCAGAACTGTGCGTCGTCGGAGACCGTGGCATTGCTGATGTGGTGTGCGTCGGTTCGGTCGAAGCGCTCGTGTCCACCGATTCTGGTGTAGTCGATGTAGGACACCATGAACACGTCTCGACGCGACAGGGTGAAGGCGTCACCGAGGTTGTTCAGTACCTGGGGGATCGGAACTGTGCTCAGAGGTAGTGCCGCGCGAAACGCTGTGTGGGCCGCGGTGATCGTGTCGGTGAGATCTCGTTCGACCTCCACGGTCATGGGAGCGTTGGTGGTGAACCAGCCCAGTGCTCGTGAGAAGTGCTGCTGATGGCGGGTGTGCAACGGGAACAGGAACGGAACACGGTTCGGTCCGCCCGTGCCTGCGCAGGCCTGTGCGATCGCTGCGACGACCCCGGCGAACATTCCGGCTCCGGAACGGGCGCAGAGCTGCTCGAAGTCGGCGGTGTGCCGCGCGTCGAGCAAGGAGGTGACAGTCGTTGCCTGAGGCGCTGTTTCACCCTCGGCGACGCCGAGGTCGAACGGGAAGCGCGGCGTGGTGCCCCCGCACTCGGTGAGGAAGGTCGACCACTGCACCATGCGCTCGTCCGTTGGATCGACGAGTGGCTGGGTTGCTTCGATGCGGCAGTATTCGACGAACCCACCGACGGGGGGCAGGTCTGTCTCCGGGTTCGACGGGCAGCGGCGGTAGGCGTCGTACAGGGTGTGGATCTCGTCGACGACGACGGCGATCGACATGGCGTCGACGTTGGTGTGGTCGAAAGCGCACAGGATCGTCGAGGTGTCCGGTCGGTCGATTCCGACGCAGGTGTACGACGGGAATCGTCGTGCATCGCAGTGCAGTTCGAGCGTGCTTCGGAGGTGATTCCGGAGCGTCGACGCCGAGGAGAAGGTGGTTCGAGTGGATTGCCTCATCTCCACCGAACCCGGTTCGTGGAGCGTCCGCTCGATTCCGTCCACCACGCGAACGAACGAACTGCGCAGGGTGTCGTGGCGGTCGATCAGGCGCTCGAAGGCCCACTCGAGCGCCCGGGTGTCGAGGTTGCCCTGCACTTCGAAGGCTCCGGCTATCCAGACGCGCTCGGCCTGCTCGAGATCGCCGAGGTGAAACCGCTGGTTGAACGACGGTGGGACCGGTGAGGGTTGCGGATTCCCGGTGACGACGGCGGTGAACTCGACGACCGTGCCCGCGCGTGGGGTGTACTCAGTGATCGAGGTGACCCGCACCGGCCGGCTCCTGAACGAGATCGTCGTGCGTGAGGCGGTAATCACCGTCGCGTGCAATGGCTTCGAGCACGTGGGCCAGATGATCGTGGTAGCGCTTCACCGCTGCGGCCGCAACGTCGGTGTCAGGGGTCTGGGCCACCAGATACAAGTGCTCACCGTCTCGGTTGATCCACATCGATGCGTTCGACGTCGAACCCTCGCCGGTGAAGTGCTCGGCGCGGGTGTCCGCGTCTCGTCCGACGCCAGGGAACCAGCGAAAGTCGATGTACGAGAGCATGTTCGGGCTCACGGCCAACTCGCTACCCAGGGTGCCGTCGGCGGCGAGAGCACCCAGTACGGCGTGCACCGGGGCCTCCGCGATCCGTTTGGCCTGCTCGAAGCCTCGGTGGGCCAGAACGGCGACGTCGGAGAACCTGTCGTTTCCTGCCACCTCGAACGCGACCGGAGCGAAATTGACGAACCACCCCTGGGATTGCCCGTAGTCACCGTGGTGCCGGGTACTGAGCACGGTGATCCCGAAGTAGTCGGTGGTTCCGGCCAATTCGAAGTCGGTGATCCCGACCGCAGCGAATATCCCGCTGCTCATGCGGGCTCCGGCGGCTTTGCACGCGGCGTCGAATGCAGCGGTCAGTTCTTTGTTCAACAGGTTGCGTTCGACGATGCGAACGGGAGCTTTCTCGCCAGGCGCGAGTCCGAGGTCGAGTGGGAACCGAGGCATGCGGCCGTCGTGCCGGGTGAAAATGTCTCGCCAAGCGGCGATTTCGGGAGAATCGGCCCCGAACGTCGCGGCCCGCGCCCGCTCGTCGGCGGCGTATTCCAGATGGCTACCTGCCTGCGCAGGGATCGGTGCGTCCGCACCGGTCTCGAGCGCGTACAGGTCCGCCAACTCGCTGATGACCAGGGCCTGCGAGCCACCGTCGGTGAACGCGTGGTCTGCGCCGTAGTACAGGGTGAAGCTGCCGGGCCTGGCCACCACGCCGACGACGAATCCCGGCCAGGAGTCCGCGGTCGCCTCGGACGAGAAGCGCCCCCGTACGTAGCGTTGGAATTCGTCGTCGTCCGTCGCTTCTCCGGCGTCGGTCACTTCGAACGCCGCGACCTCGGGTGGAGCGAGATGCCGAACGACGTCGTTTCCCTCGACCTCGAACCAGCATCGAAGACCCTCGTGTCGCAGCACGTAGGCGGCCAGTGCGCGGCTCATCGCGTCCGTGTCCACGTCACCGTCGATCTCGGTTGCCACCCCGGTGTACGCGGTGTGAACGTCGCCGCGTTCGCGGGCCGCCCACGCGGCCTCGAGATGGTCCTCCTGGAGAAACGAGGCCGGAGCCGAATCGACAGGTGCCGCTTCGGCACTCGCCCGGGCAGCCGACGTGGGGTGCCATTCGAGCAGCCGACCGGGAGCGGGATTCCACCTGCCCATAGCGGTGATGATCATCGTCGCTTCGTCCTCCTCGATACGGGCCGCGGGTTGATTCGATGGCTCACTCTGCGGCGACGGTCACCGACCGAGAGGCCGACGTGAGCACCGTATCGGTACCGCAGTCGGAGTCGATCACTGCCGTCAGCACTGCGACGAACTCGGTGATGAAGCGGTGGACGTTGGTGGACGCGACGTCCGAGCTGGGGAAGCGTGCGGAGATGTTGAGCCCTTGAAGCGTCCGGTTGACCCAGAAGTAGACCTCGTCGTCGGCGTGGCAGTTGCTTCGCAGAGCCCGACCCTTGCGGCCCTGCCACTGGTCGGCGTCCGGAAGGAACCGAAGGTCGATGTAGGACACCACGAATCGCGGAATTTCCGTCGACTCGAGGATCTGGGCGATCTTCGAGTACGGCATCCGTGCCAACCCCTTGTTGGCCGCGCCTGCAGTCGCCGCGGCCTCGATCGCCTCCCCGAACGTGCGAGCGTTGTCGAGCTCGATCTCCATGGGCAGGATTCCGACGTACCAGCCGACCGCTGCGGCCCACTTCTGTTCGTCTCTGGTGTGCATCGGCATCACGGTGCGCAACGTCGTGCGGCCGGACAGGCGAACGTTCGTCAGCGCCAGAGCGGCGAGGATCCCGGCCTGCATGTTGTACCCGGCGGCACGGCATGCGGCGTTGAAGGCATCGGATTTGTCGGCGGTCAGCAGCCAGGACGAAATACTGCTCTGCGCGGCCGGGCCGCTGCCGGTCGGCGACCGGTCGACCGACACCGGAAGGGGAAACGCAGGAAAGCGTCCGTCCTCGACGGCCAGGAAGTCCTGCCAGGTGCGTACGGCGCTGTGGTCACCGGTCAGCGTCTCGCCGAGAGTCCGCTCGGCCTGGCTGAAGTCGACATAGCTGCCGACTTCGGGCAATTCCGGGTCGACGCCCTCGAGAGCGTGTGCGTAGAGCCGGTCGATCTCGTTGATGGCGTAGATCTGGCTGTAGGCGTCCATCACCGAGTGGTCGGCGGCGAACGCGAGCAGGAACGACTCTCCGGGCCCGTCCGAGAGAGCGCGGGAGGCGTCGTCCGGTTCGATGGTGGCGAGGACGAAGTGCGGCCACGCCGTCGGAGACACAGTTTCGCCGAACCAGGAGTGCAGATGGCCGAAGACCTGAGTTTCGGTACGTGGTTCGGTGTGTGCCCTATCGGTCACCTGCACTGCATCCGTCGGTGCGGTGTAGCGCAGCCAGGAACCGGATTCCTCGTCGCGTCGAACCTTGGTGCGGAACGCCTCGTGACGACCCATGTACGCGGCGATGGTTGCCCGCACTGCCTCGACGTCGTAGCGGCGGTGGATCTCGAACACCGTGCCGATCCACGAGCCCGGCGCGCTGCGCTCGCAATGGTCCTGGTGCGTGAACGACAGCCCACGGGGGTCCGGTGCCCAACGGTCGTCGTCGACGCGGGGGACCCACTCGGTCAGACGACCGGCGGGGAGGGGGTAGTCGGCGAGTTCGGTGTATTCCATGGGAGTCCTCTTCCGTTCCGGGCTCGGTCGGCGGTGTGCGGCGTTGGTTCGGTATTGCACGTTGGATTACGGTCGAGTCGATCGTGTAAACCTGTCAGCGGTGTTCGTGCAGCCGACCGGTCGTTTATTCGATTGCTGTTCGATTGCTGCTTTCCGCGTTGAAAGAACAACTTCATTGCCGTCGACCCGAAGTGAGTTCAGAACACACGATAGGGCGAAAGCGAATTTATTTCGCGACGCGTAAAAGTAATACTTCTCACTGTCGGACGTCTTGACCCGCAGGTCTCCGATCGGCAGTCGGCGGGGTGTCCGATTGTCCTATCTTACGATCGAGTCACTGATTTTGCTGGTCAAGATGATGACAGTTCACAATCGCAGTGTGGCGCAGATTGTCCACCGGGTCGGAGAACGACCTGGGCCACTGAATGGCCCGAACATGGTGTGGAACACAATCGACCCCCCTTTTCCGTGCATATATTGCCGAATGTGAATGCATCGGTGATGGAAAATCGACACCACTGCCCCTGTTTCTCGGATGTAGTAGGTTCGGCGCGTGACTCGAATTGGATTTGCCGATCACCTATTCTTGCGAATGCATCACGGCATCGGATATCCCGTCTTCAACCAGTTCTTGTGGTGGTTCGACGAATCCGTTCAGCGGGCAGATCTGGAAAAACTACGGGGCAACCTGTCCGACGGTCTGCTCGCGCGCCGGGTGGTCGCGTCGACGGTGCCGACGGCACGCGATCGATGGGTGCCCTCGACCGTCTCCCATTCACTGGATTTTCACCCACACGTCATCGAACCGACCGACGTTCTGGCGTGGGCCGACGACCGCCTGGACCGCGACATCGATCCCGAGACCGGTCTCGGGTGGCGACTGGCAGCGGCACCCTTGGCGAACGGAGGGACGGTGCTGTCGTTGGTCGCGTCGCACATGGTCGCCGATGGCGGTGCTCTGATCGCCGCGTTCGTTGCCGCCAACTCCGCGTCCGAGCAGCCTCGGTCGATAGCGGGCGCGGACGGCATCGCGGCGCTCGGCTCGGACCTACGAGATGCCGTGGAGCAGGTGCGGTCCGTCGCCGGCTGGTTGGTGAACACCGCTGCGTCAGCACTTCCGAGCTCCGCCCGATCCGGTGAGGACGCTGCTGTCCCACCCTCGCAGCCACCCCGCTCGCAGCCGACTCGCTCGCAGCCGACTCGCTCGCAGCCGACCGCCGGAGTGGTGGACGAAGACTGGGTATCGCCTCGCGCGGTTGCGGAGGTGGATGCGACTGCCTGGAGAGCAACCGCCGAGCGATGGGGTGGCACGTCGAATTCCCTGTTCATCGCGGTCCTCACGGCAGCCTCCTGGCGGGCCGGGCGAGCCTCCATCGGAGACTCGCTGCAGTGGTCTCTGCCGGTCAGCGATCGCACCACCGACGACACCCGGTCCAACGCCACCAAGATCGTCAAGATCGAGGTGCCCGTCACCGATGCGGGCGACCGGGATCTGTCGACGATTCGGAAGACCAGCAAGGCGGCGTTCACTGCCTTCGCGGCCAGGCAGGCTGCAGGCCTGCCACCCGCGGGCATCTCGCAGGCCCTCGTGCAGATGCTGCCCGACGCGGTGGTCGCGCGTGTTCCGCAACCACGTGACGGTGCCGAAGGTCTGGCTTCGAACCTGGGCGTTCTGCCCGAGGTCTTCACCACGGTGGCCCGCGTTCGAGCTCGCGCCGTATCGGGCAGAGCGACCTTCGCAGGTGCCGACGCCGCGTTCGCGCGATCGCTGGACGGTGGCCTGACGGCGTGGGTGTGCGAGACGGACGAGAGCATCACCCTGACCGTCCACGCCATGGATCCGGATCGATTCGTCGACGACCGGGCACTGCGCGACCACGTGGCGGATGCGTTGGGTCGCTGGGAACTGACTGCGCGTTTCTGGTGACTGCGTCAGCGGCTCTGCGCTGCTGCCTCGGTGATGTCGGCAGCTGCGCTCACCGCGGTTGCGGTCGGAGCGACGGTCGCGGCGAGTCGGCGCGCCGCCTGCCTGGCTCGGTCGGTGGTGATGTCGATGATTCCCTGCTGCAGAACGGATTCGGTCAATGCCGAGAATTTCGTGCTGGTCCCGGCGCCGATCCGGCGCAGCGCGGCTCCCCAGAACGGCTGATCGGCGCTGAACCAGCAGACGAGCGTCGGAAGACCGGCCCGTGCCGTCGCAGCCGTCGTACCCGCGCCGCCGTGGTGGACCGCAGCCAGGCATCGCGGGAGAATGCTCGCATGATCGACCGACTCGACGATCATGATGTTCGAGTTCGACTGGGCCGCAGCAAGATCGGCACCGGTGAGATCGCTCCAGCCGGCACAGACGAGAGCGCGAACGCCCAGCCGTCCGGTCACGTTCTCGATCATGCGCACCAGTGCGGTGGGATCGGGCACGGGCATGCTGCCGAATCCGAAGTACACCGGCGCGGAACCTGCCTGCAGCCATTCCTCGAGCGCAGGATCGACGTCCGCGCGACCGCTGCTCAGCCCCAGGAATCCGACGAACGGCCGTTGCGGGCCCCACTGTTCGGCGAGTCCGGGAAACAGCGCCGACTCGTAGGCCTGAATCTCCACTCCGCCGTAGCGTTCGGATCGAACCGGCAACGAATGCCGCGTCGGGGCCAGGCCAAGGGAGACTCTCTGCGCGTTCTCGCGAGCCTTCATGGACTTCCAGCGCATCGACTCCGCCAGCACCCACATCGATCGGTTGACGTAGCCGGGCAACGCGGCTCCCGGGGTCACGGGCACGACGTCGTTGCGCCGAAGCGGGCAATAGTGCAGTGCCACAAAGGCATTTCCCGCAGACTCCGCCACGTTGAACGCCATCTCCTGCCCCAGCGAACCGGTGACGATCGCGTGGCAACCCTGGGCCATCGACTCGAGTTCGGCTGTCATCCGGTCCCAGCCGTGATTGGCCAGTTCCGCGAGTGCCGCAATCTTGGTCCGCGGGTTGCGCGACTTGATGCGCACCCGGATCAACTCCGACTCCAACAGTTGCTGGGTGTCCGGCCCGAACGAGACCACGCTGACTCGTTCGCACTCAGCTGTTTTCGCTTGCGCGAAGTCCATCAGGTTCGGTGGTGCGCCGAACACCACGTCGTGTCCGCGATCGGCGAGTTCGACGCCGAGGGCAAGACCGGGCGTCACGTCACCGCGACTGCCGTTGAATGGCATCACGAACTTCATAGGGTCACTCGCAGTCGCGTCGGCGTGGAAAACGCCCTCAACCTACCAGTCCTGCCCGGCGCAGTCGGGTTCGGAAAACATATGGCGGGAAACACATTTGCGGCCCACCTGCGTCCGCGCTTGCGCAGCGATAGTCTCGCGTAGTGGAAAGACTGACCTACGACGACGACCTGTTCCTCCGCATGGAATGCGTTCTCGGGGTACCTGTGGTGAACCAGATCGTCTGGCGGTTCGACCGCGCCGTCGCACCGGACGCGCTCCGATCGATGTGGCGAATGCTCGCCGCAGGCCCCATCGATCGATCCGTTCGGCGGGCCCGGGTGCCCGGAGCCCGGGACAGCTGGACCGCAGCTCGTCGATCCGCCGATCCCGTGGTCATCGGATCACCGATCGCCCGCGCGGCTGTCGACAGGTGGATCGAGGACGAGGCCGCTGTGACATTGGACCCGATCGGGGGACCGGCGTGGCGTCTGTCGGCCACCTCGGTGGACGACGGCGGCACGGTCGTGTCCTTGGTCGGCTCGCACGTCGTCGGCGACGGCGGCGCCCTCACCTCGGCGGCAGCGGCCGCTCTGGCCGGACACGCTGTGCCCGACGATTTCGCGCGCGTCGGTCTCGATGACGGTTCCGCGTCCGCGACGGCGATCTCGCGAGCCGATCTGTCCGATGGTCTCGGCCGTTTCGGTGCGGCGCTCTCGGGTGCGGCACGAGCGCTCGGCCGCACCGCGGCGGAGGCGATACGGGCACGGACCACGGCGTCTGCCGCCCCGAGCACGGTCGTGCCGGACGGCTCCGGCGCGGATCGTCCGCGGGTGATCGTCGCACCTGCGGAGGGTGCGTGGACGCCGAGCACCGTCGTCGTCGATTGCCTGTCCTCCGAGTGGTCCGCTGCCGCAGCGAGCAAAGGCGGCAGTTCCAACAGTCTGCTGGTGGCGGTGGTGCTCGGCATCCTGACCGGGAGCGGCCGCGTCTCCACGGAGGACCGGGTGCGCGTCGCCCTCCCGGTCAGCACCAGGACTGCAGGAGATCGACGTGCCAACGCGACGTCCGGTGTCTCGATCCACGTCGACCCAGGAGCGGGGTACCTCGACGATCTCGGAGCGATTCGAGCAGCGAGCAAGCATGCATTCAGAACCCAGGCCGATCACTCGGTCACGACGACATTCGAGCTCCTCAAGCCGCTGATGCAGTTGCTGCCCGACGCGATCGTGGCCAAACTCGCCGCGTCGGGCTCGGCACCGCTGTGCCTGTGCTCGAATCTCGGTGCCAGAGGTGTCGCACTGCGCAACATCGGTGGTGTCGACGCCACCGCGGTGGCGATGAGGTCGATCACCCAGAACACCGACGTGGCCTTGCTGCGCCGCACCGGCGGTGGCGTCAGTGCCTGGTGGAACGAATCGGGAGAACGGGCGACCCTGTGCGTCACCGGGCTCGATCCGGACAGCTTTCCCAGCAAGGAACACCTGCGAGGGCTGGTGGAGGCGGAGTTCGATCGATGGGGTCTGACGCCCGAATTCTGGTGATCTCGAGACAAGTCACAACTGCGGGCGAGGACGGATTTTCGGCCGGATCGCCGGTGAGGCTATGCTTTCCGACTGTTCGAGTGTTCGGGCAGGTGTGAGAAAGGGGAGCGATCCATGGCAGTGGTCGTGTTGTTCGGGTCCGAGACCGGTACGGCCGAGGAGGTCGCCGACAAGATCGCGGACGTGCTCAGCGATCATGACGCCGAGGTGCGCGACATGCTCGAGTACGAGGTGTCCGATATCGATACCGACGACTTCCACGTGGTCATCTGCTCCACCTACGGAGACGGAGAGCTCCCCACCGGTGCAGAACCCTTCTTCGACGCACTCGTCGAGGATGCTCCCGACCTCGCGGGACTGCAGTTCGCGGTGTTCGGTCTCGGCGACCGGGTCTACGAGGACACCTTCAACCGCGGCGGCGAGATCATCGCAGAGAAGCTCACCGAGCTCGGCGGCAAGCAGGTCGGCACTCATGCTCGCCACGACAGCTCGTCGAACATCAGGCCGAAGACCATGGCCGAGGAGTGGGCTCGCGAACTGATCGACCTGCTGCCCTGACGGTGGCATTCGGCTTCGGCACCCCACCGGCAGGCGGGGCCGAGACGGTCAGGACGGGGTGCTGTCCCACAGGGCGGCCAGGGACGTACCCACCCGAGTGAGCAGGGTACGCACCAGCGGAAGGCCTATGCCGATCACCGACGACGGATCGCCCTCGATGCGGTCGACGAACCAGCCGCCGAGACCGTCCAGCGTGAACGCCCCCGCCACCGACAACGGTTCACCGGAGTCGAGGTAGGCCTCGAGATCCACCGAGGACGGCGTCGCGAAATGCACGACGGTTCTACTGTGCGCTGCGGCCTGCGCCACCACCACGCCGTCGGTCACCCGGAGCACAGCGTGGCCGGTCAGCAATTCGCCGCTGTTGCCAGCCATGGACTGCCATCGGGCGCGCGCAACGTCGACCGAATGTGGCTTTCCGTGCAGTTCGCCGCCGATCGCCAACATCGAATCGCAACCGACGATCACCAGATCGTCGGTCGAATCCGCGAACGTCTCGGCTACCGCCGCAGCCTTGGCTCGGGCCAATTCCGTGACCACGGTTTCCGAAGACACCGACGGCCCGAGTGCATCGGTCAGCGCATCCTCGTCGACTCCGGACACCCGAACGATCGGCTCCACCCCGGCAGCGCGCAGCACCGACAGGCGCGCCGGCGACGCCGACGCCAGGACCAGACGAACAGGGCCCGGCGCAGCGTCTGAGGACCGGACCGTCACCGCGTGTGGCGTCCCGACGCGGCGTACGAATACGCCGACTGAGCCGCGAACCGGCGGTGCAGCAACACCGGCGAACCCCACAGCTCGCGGGGGCGAGAATCGCCCGTCGACTCCGATCCGCCTTGCGCAGCCGTCAGAACCGTCACCAGCGCGGCGAGTTCCTCGTCGCTCGGATTGCCCTTCACCACTCGAACGGCAGCAGGACTCGCAGAGACCACCTCGTCGGAATGAGCTGCGTCGAGGTTCGCGTCGTTCGCTGCGTCGTCGTTCGTTTCGCTCATAGTGGGATGTTTCCGTGTTTCTTGGGTGGGAGGGTGACTTGTTTGCGTTCGAGTAGTCGTAGTGCGGTGACGATCTGGCCGCGGGTGTGGCTCGGGGGGATGAC